>LULJ01000027.1_pt1 | contig 89946 bp, 76 predicted proteins | sample 728171 | NCBI WGS metagenome assembly LULJ01 (sample SAMN03860292, study PRJNA289734) | marine metagenome | biome: seawater column; feature: ocean; material: water; isolation source: Red Sea water column Station 169 - depth 25m | place: Saudi Arabia: Red Sea | collected 2011-10-15 | depth 25 m
TTGGCCCGCGCTGGGCCGTTGCCGGGTGGTCTCGATACGCGGCCACGGCGCTCCTTCGTCGCGCGTGGCCGCTACTCGACCAGCGGAGTGTCTCGCTGGACAAGTCGCCAGATACCTTCACGGCGCGGCGACGACGGGAGCAGCGTCCGCATGACGTCGCCCACACCGGGAACAACACGCCGAGGGGCGGTGCTTGGCTCTTCACGTGACTTCTTCCGTGGACCTGGCAGCGCCCGAGACGAGCACCCCGCGCGCCGCGCACGTGGGGCTGGCCATCATCTCCCTCGCGCTCGGCGGCTTCGCGATCGGCACGACCGAGTTCGTCACGATGGGTCTGCTCAAGGAGATCGCCGCCGGCATCGACGAGTCGATCCCCACCACCGGGCACGTGATCACCGCGTACGCGTTCGGCGTCGTGGTCGGTGCGCCCGTCATCGTGGCCCTCGGGGCGCGGCTCCCGCGCCGTGAGCTGGCGGTCGGCCTGATCCTCGCCCTGGGCGTCGGCAACGCGGTCACGGCGCTGGCGAGCGGCTACGTGCCCGTGCTCGCCGCACGCTTCCTCGCCGGCCTGCCCCACGGCGCGTACTTCGGCGTCGCCTCGCTCCTCGCCGCCTCGCTGGTGCCGCCACACCGCCGCGGTCGCGCGGTCAGCCGCGTCATGCTCGGTCTGTCCGTCGCCACCGTGGCCGGCGTGCCGGCCGCCACCTGGCTGGGCCAGGAGCTCGGCTGGCGGGCCGCCTACTGGGCGGTGGTCGTGCTGGCGGTGCTGGCTGCGGCGATGATGCTGCTCTTCGTGCCGCACCAGGCGGCCGACCGCACGGCCAGCATCCGCGGCGAGCTGTCGGCGCTCAAGCGTCCGCAGGTGCTGTTCGCCGTGTCCGCCGGCATGGTCGGCTTCGGGGGACTGTTCGCCATGTACAGCTACGTGGCGCCGATCGTCACCGACGTCACCGGCCTCGCGGACTCCTCGATCCCCTGGTTCCTCCTGGCCTTCGGCATCGGGTCGGTGCTCGGCTCGTGGCTGGCCGGACCGCTCGCCGACTGGGACGTCCCGCGGCTCGTGATCTGGGGCTTCGTGGCGACGATCGCCGTGCTCGTCGTCTTCCACCAGACGGCAGGGCTCGTCGTACCGGCCGCTCTCGGCATCTTCGCGATCGGTGCCCTCGGCAGCCTCGTGGCCATCGGCCTGCAGATCCGGCTCATGGACGCCGCAGGCGACGCGCAGATGCTCGGTGCAGCGCTCAACCACTCGGCGCTGAACATCGCCAACGGGCTGGGTGCCTGGCTGGGCGGCGTCGTCATCGCCGCCGGCTACGGGTACCGCGCCCCGAGCCTGGTCGGCGCCGCGCTGGCGGTCGCCGGGCTCCTGATCTTCCTGGCGGGCCTGCTGGCCCAGCGCCGCACCGTCTGACGCGACGGCGAGGGCCGCGGTCGGCTCAGGCCGCGCGCACGAGGGTGGCGGCGACGGCACGGGCGACGTCGGTGCTCCGTCCGGGGGTGCGCAGACGCATCGCGAGGTCGCCGGTGACCACCAGGAGGAGCTGCTCACCGAGCTGCTCCCCGCGACCAGGCGCGACCTCCTCGGCGAGCTCCGCCAGCCGGTCGCGCAGGTGCTCGGTCTCGAGCCGGAGTGCCGCGGCGAGCTCCGGCGGTGGCGACACGTGCTCCGCTGCGGTCCCGAGGAACGCGCACCACCGGGAGCCGAGCGGCCCGTGGCGGAACGTCTCGAGCGCATCGAAGACGGCGAGGAGCCTGGCCTGCGGCGTGGTCTGTCGCTCGACCGCGTCGTCCCAGGTCTGGGTCCACGCCCGGTGGCGACGTTCGAGTGCTGCCGCGAGCAGGGCCTCCTTGCTCGCGAAGCCTCGGTAGAGCGTGGCCGCGGAGACGCCGGCCCGGGCGAGGACTGCGTCGACCGGCGTCGCCGCCACGCCGCCCGTGAAGTACAGCTCGTCGGCGGCGTCGAGCAGCCGGGTCTCCGTCGAGGTGCGCAGGGCCATAGAGCCAGCCTAGACTCACGAAAGTGAAACGTACGTTTTCGTTATCCGTCCTGCTCGTGCCCGGCGGTCTCGCCCTCGTGGCCGCGACCTACGGTCTCGTCCGGCTCGCGACCGGGCTCTACCTGCCCGACGTCCAGGACGAGCTCGGACTGGGCACCGCGGCCGCGGGACTGGTGTCGAGCGGCGCCTCGCTGGCCTACTGCCTCGGCGCGCTCCTGGGGCTGGTGCTCGCCACGCGGCGGGCCCGCACGCTCGTCGTCGTCGCCGCGCTGACGGCCGGGGGAGGGGCCCTCGGGCTCTCGGTCGCCCCGGACGCCCCGACGTTCGCCGTCCTCGCGGTCTCCGCCTCGGTGGGCGCCGGGGTGGTGTCGCCGGCGCTCGTGGAGGTCCTGCGACGCGACCCGGTCGTGGCGGGCGACCCGTCCGCGCAGTCGACGGTCAACGCCGGCACCCGTCGCGGCGCTCGTGCTCCTGGCCGCGCGGGGTGGAGGGACGGGGGAGCAGGCCCCGAGCGTGACGTTGCCGCGCTCCTGGTGGTCGGCGCACCGGCGCGTGGTGGCCGCCAGCCTGCTCCTCGGTGCCGGTTCCGCTGCGGTGTGGAGCTACGGTCGCGTGGTGGTCCTCGAGGCGGGTGGAGGGACCACCACGTCGGTCGTCGCCTGGATCGCGCTGGGCGTGGGCGGGACCGCCGTCGTCGCCACCGCAGGCCGGCTGGGCCGGCGCTCTCCACGCACCGCGTGGGCACTCACCTGCGGCGTCACCGCGGCCGCGACGCTCGCGCTCGGGCTGGGGTCCGGCTCGGCGGTCGTCGCCGTCGTCGCGTGCGCGGTGTTCGGGTGGGGCTTCGTCGCCGCCACGGGCGCACTCATCGCCTGGACGCTCGACGTCGACCAGGGGCGCGGGGCGTCGGGGACGGCGCTGCTGTTCGTCGTGCTCGTGCTCGGTCAGGCCCTCGGCTCGGCCCTCGCGGGCGCCCTCGTGGGCGGCGTCGGGCACGAGGCGGCGTTCGCGGCTGCCGCCTGCCTGACCGCGGTCGGCGCGGTCGTGGCGGTGCCGGTGCGGGTCAGGAGGCCCCGGGCCGCAGGCGCAGCCACACCCGGTCGCCCTCGTGCAGCCCGAGGGCCGTCGCGTCCGTGCGGGTGAGGCTGACGAGCACCGGGCCCGGCTGGCGGGCGTCCTCGGGCGTGACCTCCAGGCGCACCTCGAACCCGATCCGCGTCCAGCGGGTGATCGTGCCCACCGTGACCGCCGCCTGCTCGTAGCGCGAGATCTCGATGTCGTGCGGGCGCACCAGGTGGTCGCCGAGCCTGGTCACGGGACCGAGGAAGGACAGCACGAAGTCGCTCGCCGGCTTGTCGTAGAGGTCGTCGGGCGTGCCGACCTGCTCGATGCGGCCGTCGTTGATCACCACGATCGAGTCGGCCACCTCGAGCGCCTCCTCCTGGTCGTGCGTGACGAACACCGTGGTCACGTGCATCTCGTCGTGCAGGCGGCGCAGCCAGTCCCGCAGCTCCTTGCGGACCTTCGCGTCGAGCGCGCCGAACGGCTCGTCGAGCAGCAGCACCGACGGCTCGATGGCGAGGGCGCGAGCCAGTGCCATGCGCTGACGTTGTCCGCCCGAGAGCTGCGTCGGGCGACGGTCCGCGAACTGCTCGAGGTGCACGAGCCGCAGCAGCTCATCGACCTTGGCCTCGACCTCGGCCTTCGGGCGCTTGCGGATCTCCAGGCCGAACGACACGTTGCGTCGCACGCTGAGGTGCTTGAACGCGGCGTAGTGCTGGAAGACGAACCCGACGTTGCGCTTCTGCACGGGCACGCCGGTGGTGTCGACGCCCTCGATGACGACCGAGCCGGAGTCGGCGCTCTCCAGGCCGGCGATGATCCGCAGCAGCGTGGTCTTGCCGCCACCGCTCGGTCCGAGCAGGGCGGTGAGCTGGCCGGTGGGGATCGACAGGTCGACGTCGTCGAGCGCGACGAAGTCGCCGAACCGCTTGCTGACGCCTGCGACCTCGATGCTCATGGGGCCTTCCCTCTCAGTGGCGGTCCGCGCGGGAGCGCAGGACCTGGACGACGACGATGCAGACGACGGAGACGCTGGCGAGCAGGAACGCGATCGCGTAGGCGCCCTCGACGTCGAAGTTGAGGTACTTCTCCTCCACGGCCAGCGTGGCGGTCCGGGTCTCGCCGAGGACGTTGCCCGACACGACCTTGACGGCGCCGAACTCACCGAGCGAACGGGCGAGGGTCAGCACGACGCCGTAGACGACCGCCCAGCGGATGCCCGGCAGGGTGATCCGCCAGAAGGTCTGCCAGGGGTTGGCGCCGAGCGAGCGGGCGGCCTGCTCCTGCTCGGTGCCGATCTCGCGCAGCACCGGCACGACCTCGCGGATGACGAGTGGCAGGGAGACGAACGCCGTCGCCATGACGATGCCGGGCGTGGAGAAGATGACCTGGAAGCCCCAGCCCTCGAGCGTGGGGCCGAACCACCCGCCGCGCCCGCCGTAGACGAGCACGAGGGCCAGACCGATGACGATCGGCGAGACGGAGAGCGGCAGGTCGAGCGCGGCGCTGAGCAGACGCTTGCCCGGGAACTCGGTGCGCACCAGCAGCAGCGACATGCTGACGCCGAACACGAGGTTGATGGCCGTCGCGCAGAGGGCGGCGACGGCGGTGAGCTGCAGTGCCGCCACCATGTCGGGGTCCTCGAACAGGCCGCGCAACGACGTCAGGCCGTCGGCGAACGTGTTGGTCACGACGAGCGCGACCGGCCAGACCACGAGCAGTGCGAGGTACACGACCGCGACGACGCGCAGCAGGTAGGTGACCGGGCCACGGGGGTGGCGGGTCGTCCGAGCGTCAGCCACGGTCGCTGATCCTCCTCTGCAGCAGGTCGAGCACGACGATGGTCGCCAGCGAGACGAGCAGCAGCAGGGTCGCGATGGACGCGGCGGCCTCGGGGTTGTCGTTCTCGATCGCGCTCAGGATGCGCACGGACGCCACCTCGGAGGTGAAGGGCAGGTTGCCCGACAGCAGCACGAGCGACCCGTACTCGCCCACGGCCCGCGCGAACGACAGCGCCGCGCCTGCGGTGATGGCCGGCGCGAGGCTGGGCAGGATGACGCGGCGGAACGTGGTGAACCGGCTCGCGCCGAGCGACGCGGCGGCTTCCTCGACCTCGAGGTCGAGCTCCTCCAGCACGGGCTGGACCATGCGGACCACGAACGGCAGCGTCACGAACAGGAACGCCAGGTACACCGACGCTCCGGAGTTCGCGACGTTGATGCCGAGCGGGCTGTCGTCCTTGCCGTAGAGCGACAGGAGCACGAGCCCGGCCACGATCGTCGGCAGGGCGAACGGGATGTCGATGACCACCTCGAGCACCCCCTTGCCGGGGAACCGGTCGCGGACGAGCACCCAGGCGATGACGGTGCCGACGACGACGTTCACGGCGGTCACGGCGACGGCGGCCTCGAGCGTCAGCACGATGGCCGAGCGGGTCTGCGCGTTGGTGATCGCCCGCCAGAAGTTCGCCCAGCCGCCCTCGGACGCGGTGATGACGACCGCGCAGAGGGGGATGAGGACGAGCAGGCTGAACCACAGCATCGAGATGCCGAGGCCGAGCCCGGACGTGCGGGTGAGGGTGCTCGGCAGCGCCGGCCGGAAGCGTGCCGGCCGGCGCTGCGCCGGTGCGGTGGAGGTCATGCCGTCCTGAGGGTCGTCGGTGCGGTCGGGCCGGGCGTTACTGCGAGGCCTTGCCGGACTTCGCGATGGCCTCGGTGACGATGCCGACGGGCGCGCCGTCCTTGCCGTCGCCGAAGAGCTTGTCCTTCACGCCGCTCCAGTCGTGCCCGCCGAAGTCGTCGGCGAGGGTCAGGAGGTTCTTGACCTTCGGGAACGGGTCGGAAGCGTCGGCGGCACCCTTGATGTCGGAGGCCTTCAGGCCCACGGCGGACAGGTCGGCGACGCCGGGCTGCTCCTCGTTGAGGGGGCGGAAGCCCTTGAGCGCGAACTCGCGCTGGCCGGTCTTGCCGAGCACGAAGTCGAGCCACGGCTCGGTCGCCGGGACGTGCTTCTTCAGCACGGCGCCGGGGTTCTCGATCAGCACGGTGGTGTCGGGGATGACGTAGTCGAAGCCCTGGCCGTTCTGGTTCGCCAGGATGGCCTCGTTCTCGTAGGCCAGGAGCACGTCGCCCGTGCCGCCCAGGAAGCTCTGGGTGGCGTCGCGACCGCTGTTGGTCAGCGACACCACGTTCTTGAAGAGCTTGTCGACGTACGCGGTGGCCTCGGCGTCGCTGCCGCCCTGGCTGGTCACGCTGCCCCACGCGGCGAGCGCGTTCCAGCGGGCCGCGCCGGAGGAGGCGGGGTTGGCCGTGACGATCTTCACGCCGGGCTTGACCAGGTCGTCCCAGCCCTGGATGTTCTTGGGGTTGCCCTTGCGGACGCCGAGCACGACCACCGAGGTCGAGACGATGCCCTGGTTGGGGCCGTCGTCCCAGGTCTTGTCGACGAGGCCCGCGTCGACCAGGCGGTCGACGTCGGTCGCGACGGACAGGTGGACGTAGTCGGCGGGCAGGCCATCGGCCACCGCGCGGCTCTGGTCGCCGGACGCGCCGTAGGAGGTCTTGAACGAGACGCCCTTGCCCTCGGGCGTCTCCTCGAACTTCTCGGCGATCGCCTTGTTGGCCGCCTCGGGGACCGCGAAGCCGACGATCTTGATCGTGTCGGCGCTGCTGGAGCCACCCGACCCGCAGGCGCTGAGCACCAGGGCGGAGGCGGCCGCGAGCGCGGCGGCGGTCGTCAGTCGGCGGCGGAGCGTCGTCATGGAGTCGTCCTCGGGTCTCGGGCGCACCCTCGGGGGTGGTGCGTCGAGGTACGACGGTAGGCGTCCGGGACCGCGCTGCACGCAGGTCTCATCATGTGGACCCCGAGGTCGGGGAGTGAGACGGACGGCCAGAGCCGCGCGCTGGGCGCGGCCCGGCCCTTGCGGCGGGTCAGGCGAAGACGACGGTGCGTGGTCCGTTCATCAGCACGCGCGACTCGGCGTGCAGGCGCACCGCGCGCGAGAGCGTCTGGGCCTCGACGTCGCGGCCCACGCGGGCCAGGTCGGCGGGCGCCATGCGGTGGTCGACGCGCTGGACGCCCTGCTCGATGATCGGGCCCTCATCGAGGTCGGCGGTGACGTAGTGGGCCGTCGCGCCGATCAGCTTGACGCCGCGGGCGTGGGCCTGGTGGTAGGGGCGCGCGCCCTTGAAGCTGGGCAGGAAGCTGTGGTGGATGTTGATGGCTCGCCCCGCCAGCGAGCGGCAGAGGTCGTCGCTGAGGATCTGCATGTACCGCGCGAGCACCACGAGGTCGACCTCCAGGTCCTCGACGAGAGAGAGCACCTGCGCCTCCACGTCGGCCTTCGTCTCCCGGGTGACCGGCAGGTGGTGGAACGGCACGTCGTACGCGTCGGCGAGCCGCTCGAGGTCGCGGTGGTTCGACACCACGGCGGGCACCTCGATGTTGAGGGAGCCGGAGCTCTGCCGGTAGAGCAGGTCGTTCAGGCAGTGGCCCTCCTTGGAGACCATCACGAGGGTGCGCGCCGGCCGCTCGGCCTCGACGAGCCGGAACTGCATGTCCAGCTCGGCGGCGACCTGCCCGAAGCCGTCCGCGAGCGCCGCGGTCTGTGCGTCCGAGCCGAAGTCGACGTGCAGGCGCAGGAAGAACTCGCCCGACCCGTCGTCGGCCGGCTGCTCCGTGTACTGCTGGGAGTCGAGGATGTTGCCGCCGGCCTCGTGGATCCACCGGGTCACGGCGTACACGAGCCCCGGCCGGTCCGGGCAGGACAGCGTCAGGACGTGGGTGCTGGTCACCCGCCGCAGTCTAGGCAGCGGGTGCGGCCTGCGCGGGGGCGGTGGCCGGGGCGGTGCCCTGGTGGCGCGGGCGCTCGAACAGCAGCACGACGACCAGTCCGACGACGAACGCGGCGGCCGGCAGCCAGAAGGCCTCCGACATCGCCCGCGAGAAGGCCTCGGCCACCGGCGCGGGCATGCTCGCGGAGCCACCGGTCGCGGACTGGAACGCGCTCGCGTCGCCCTGCAGGCCGTTGGCGGCCAGGCGCGATCCGATGAGCGCGGCGACGGCGGCGCTGCCGAGGGCCGCGGCCACCTGGCGCGTCGTGTTGTAGACGCCGGCACCGGCGCCGGCCGACGACATCGGCAGGTTCCGCGTGGCCGTGGCGCTCAGCGGGGCCCAGAGGAACGCGTTGGACACACCGAAGAGCGCCATGGGCAGCAGCAGCTGCCACGCGGGCGTCGTCGGGTCGACGAGGCTGCCGAGCCAGCGCATGGCCACCGCGGCGGTGCCGAAGCCCACGAGCGTCAGCAGACGCGGGTGGACGCGGTCGGACAGCTTGCCCACCACGGGCGAGAGGAGCAGCAGCACCACGGCCATGGGCGTCATGAAGAGCGCCGACTCGGTCGGGCTCCAGCCGCGGGCGCCCTGCGCGTAGAACATGAACGGCAGGCTCATGGCGGTGATGGCGAGCGAGACCATGGCGATGGCGACGTTGCCGACCGAGAAGTTGCGGTCGCGGAACAGCCCGAGCGGCACGAGCGGCTCGCGGCGCACGCGCGCCTGCCAGGCGACGAACAGGCCGAGCACGACGACCCCGAGCGCGATGAGCAGCGGGACGCTGATCGGCCCGGTGATGGTGCCCCAGTCGTACCGCTCGCCCTCTTGGATGCCGAAGACGAGCAGGAACATGCCGGCGGCGCTGAGCGCGACGCCGAGCCAGTCGATGGTGTGGGCGTGCGTCTCGAGCACGGGCACCAGACGGACGGCGAGGACGAAGCCGACGAGACCGACCGGGATGTTGACGAAGAAGATCCACTCCCAGCCGGCGGCGTCGACGAGCACGCCGCCGAGGATCGGGCCGACGAGCGTCGCGACGCCCGCGGTGGCGCCCCAGAGCGCCATGGCGCTGCCGCGCTTGGCGGCCGGGAACGTGCGGGTGATGACCGCCATGGTCTGCGGCGTGAGGAGCGACGCGCCGATCCCCTGCACCACGCGGGCGGCGATGAGCCCGCCGATCGAGTCCGTCAGCCCGCACCACAGGGAAGCCAGGGTGAAGATGGTCAGGCCGAGCAGGTAGACGTTCTTCGGCCCGAAGCGGTCGCCGAGACGTCCGGTGACCAGCAGCGGCACGGCGTAGGCGAGCAGGTAGGCGCTCGTGACCCAGATGCCGCTGTTGTAGTCGGTGCGCAGGTCCTCGATGATCGCCGGCGTCGCCACCGACACGATCGTGTTGTCGACGAGGATCATGAAGAACCCGATGACCATCGCCCAGAGGGCGGGCCAGGGGGACGGCGTCGTCGAGGAGGTGGCGCCGGGCTGCTGCGGCTCGCTCAGTTGGGTCACGCAACCAGTGTGCCGTCGTGTGCCGACAGAAGCAGCGCCAGTGGCCGACGTCTCACTCGCACTGACGGAGCACGCCGACGCAGCAGCGGGCCGCGACGCCTGCGTCCAGCCAGCCCAGTCCAGGCCGGTCCAACCCAGGCCGCAGGTCGGCTACCGCAGGTCGTCGGCGAGCAGGTCGTAGGAGACGAGGTCGTCGAGCGTGTCGTCGCCCAGCATCTCGGCCTGGCGCTCCACCCCGAGCCGACGGAACCCGGACCGCTCGGCCACGCGGTTGCTGGCCACGTTGCCCGCGGCGGCCAGCAGGCTGAGTCGGTGCAGCCCGGGGCCGTCGGGCGAGAACGCCCAGTGCGTGACCGCCTCCACAGCCTCGCCCACGAGTCCGCGACCGCGCGCATCGGGGTGCGCCCAGTAGCCCACCTCGGCCGTGCCGGGGTTCACGCCGCCGAGGTGCATGAGCGTCACGAGAGCGACGAGGTCGTCGGAGACGGGGTCGGCCACGGCCCAGGTGATCTTCTCCCCGGTCGCGGAGCGCCACGTGCAGTCGGCCACGAAGGCGCGGGCCACCTCGGGCGTGTAGGGGTGCGGCAGCGTCCGCAGCCAGTGCCGCGTGGTCGGGTCGGAGCACGCCTGCGCCACGCGGTGCGCGTCGGTCTCCACGAGCGGTCGCAGCTGCAGGCGGTCGGTCCTGAGCCTCGGCGCGTCCTGCCACGGCCGGCGGGCGTAGGGCGCGTCGCCGAAGCGCAGCACGGCCGTCCAGGCGTCGAGCGTACGGCCGCGCTCGTGCAGCAGGGCGGGTGCGGTGCCCACCAGCTCGAAGCCGCAGGCGTGCGCGACCCGCAGGGACGCCTCGTTGCCCACGTGGGCCCGCCAGTGCACCGCCTCGATCCCGGCCTCGGTGAAGCCGTGGTCGACGGCGAGCCGCACGGCGGCGGTCATGATGCCGCGACCTCGCGCCCACGGGTGGAGCGTGAAGCCGATGTCGGCGACGGGGCCGCCGCGCACGTCGACGTTCCCGGCGAAGCGCGGACGTCCGTCGTCGTCCTCGGCCTCCACGACCCACATGCGGGCGGTGCCCTCGTCCCAGGCGCGGGCGCCGACGTGCAGGGCGAACTGCTCGCTCATCTCCCGCGTGTTCGGGATCGGCACGGCGGTCCAGCGCTGCATGGCGGGGTCCTGCGTCATCTCCCACATCGGCTCGACGTCGGCCGGGGTGGCCGCGCGCAGCGTGACGACGCCGTCGGTCAGCACCGGGACCGACAGCGGGAACGGCAGCCCGTTCACCGCGCGCGCAGGATGTCGAGGATCTCGTCGAGCTTGGCGCCGTGCTCGTCCAGGGTCCGGGTGTGGTCGGCGAGGGTCCGGGTGTGGTCGGCGAGGGTCCGGGTGTGGTCGGCGAGGGTCCGGGTGTGCTCGGCGAGGGTGCCCGTGTGACCGTCGACCGTCGAACGGATCTCCGAGACGATCTCGTACAGGTCGTCGACGTCGTTGCGCAGCTGGCTCACGCGGTCCGGCGGGGTCATGCGGCCACGCTACTGCGCGTGCACGCCCACGACCAAGGCCTTCGTGGCCGACCTGTGGACGGGCGCGACCTCAGCGCTGCTCGGCGCGGAACGGGTCGGCCGCGTACACGCCGAGCACGCGCGTCTCGGTGGTGAAGAAGCCGAGCTCCTCCAGGGCCCGAGCCACGTGCGGGTCGTCGGGGTGCCCGTCGACCTCGGCGAGGAACTGGGTGGCCGTGAACTCCCCGCCGTTGTGGTCCTCGTCCTCGACGTCTGCGGCGAGGATGTCGAGGCCGTAGATCTCGGCCGCGAGCGGCGGCGCGATGGCGGCGGAGGTGACGTCGGCGGCCTCGGCGATCTCGCGCGCGGCCCCGGCGGTGTCACCGGAGACGATCGGGGTCCATCCGTGCTGGCCGATGATCTTGCGGCACTGCCCGAGCGCGTGCACGTGGCTGTGCACGGTGCGCACGGTCTCCAGCGTCGTGCCCGGGACGCCCATGACCATGAACTGGATGCGCAGGAAGTGCTCGCCGACGATGTGCAGCCCCGACGTCGGCAGGAAGTGGTGGATGTCGGCGACCCGGCCGGCGATCGAGTTGTCGATCGGGATCATGGCGAGGTCGGCGTCGCCGCCCGTGACCGCCGCGAACACGTCCTCGAACGACGCGCAGGCCACGGCCTCGGCGTCGGGGTGGTGCTGCTGGCAGACGATGTGGGAGTTCGCGCCGGGCTCTCCCTGGTACGCGATGCGGCGGACGGTCACGCGCCCAGTGTGGCACCGCCGCGTCAGGCGGTGCGGTGGGCTCCTGCTGCGGCCCGGACGGCGAAGACCTCCGGTGCCCTCCACCCCAGCGCGTCGTAGCGCTGCTCCACCAGCTCGCGCACGGCGCGCGCCTTGGTCTGGGGGACGAGCGCGATGGCCGACCCGCCGAACCCGCCTCCGGTCATGCGCGCCCCCAGGGCCCCGCCCTCGACGGCCGCCTCGACCGCGACGTCGAGCTCGGTGCAGCTGACCTCGAAGTCGTCGCGCAGCGAGACGTGCGAGGCGGTGAGGATGGTGCCGAGCTGCTCGAAGTCGTTCTCGCCGAGCGTCCGCAACGCCGCCTTGACCCGCGCGGTCTCGGTGAAGACGTGCTGGGTGCGGCGGCGCAGCACCGGGTCCTCCAGGCGGACGAGGGCGTCGAGCCCGGCCTTCGCGAGGTGCTCGAGGCCGAGCTCGGTGGCAGCCCGCTCGCACTCCTCGCGCCGCTCGCCGTACCCGCCGCCGACGTTCGAGTGGTCGACGCCGGTCGCGACGACGAGGAGCGCGAGGTCGGCGGTGGCGAGGTCGAACGGCACCCGCGTCGGATCGTCGTCGGACAGCGGGTCGGTGACCACCGCCTCGCCTGCTCGCCCGAACGTGACGGCGAGCTGGTCCATGAGTCCGGTGGGCGCCCCCACGAAGTCGTTCTCGGCGCGCTGCGCGAGGCGCGCCACCTCCAGCGGCGCGACGTCGAGGTCGGCGACGTCGGCCAGCGCCGAGACGACCCCCACGGTGAGTGCCGCCGACGAGGAGAGTCCGGAGCCCAGCGGCAGGGTCGACTCGAGCACCAGGTCGACGCCCGGCAGCGGGCCCGCGGTCCCGAGCGCCCAGACGGCGCCCGCCGGGTAGGCGGCCCAGTCGTCGGCCGACACCGTGCCGTCGTCGGGTGCGACGTCGGTGCGGAAGGTCGCGCGCTCGCGGGTGCCGTCGGGCAGCGTGCTCCAGACGTTGACCGCGTCGTCGTCGCGGCGGCGGACCTTCACCGTGAGGAAGCGGTCGATCGCGAACGGCACCGAGGGACCGCCGTTGTAGTCGAGGTGCTCCCCGATGAGGTTGACCCGACCCGGAACCTGCCACGTGCGTACGTCGCTCACGGCCCCGAGCCTAGGACCTGTCCCGCGAGGAGCCACTGGCACAATGCACAGCATGTCCAGCAGCACCCGTCCACGCTCGCTGTCCGGCATCCAGCCGACGGCCGAGTCGTTCCACCTCGGGAACTACCTGGGAGCGGTGCGGCAGTGGGTCGGCCTGCAGGAGGACCACGACGCGTTCTACTTCATCGCCGACCTGCACGCCCTGACGGTGCAGCCCGACCCGGCGCAGCTGCGCGCGCGGGTGCACCGCTCGGCCGCCCAGCTGCTGGCCGCCGGCGTCGACCCCGAGCGGTCGGCCCTGTTCTGCCAGAGCCACGTGCCGGAGCACACCCAGCTGGCGTGGGTCTTCAACTGCCTCACGGGCTTCGGCGAGGCGGGCCGCATGACCCAGTTCAAGGACAAGAGCGCGAAGGCGGGCGCCGACAAGGCGAGCGTCGGGCTGTTCACGTACCCGATCCTGCAGGCCGCCGACATCCTGCTCTACAACCCGCACCACGTGCCGGTGGGCGAGGACCAGCGCCAGCACCTCGAGCTGTCGCGCAACCTCGCGCAGCGCTTCAACCACCACTACGGCGAGACGTTCCGCCAGCCCGAGGCCTACATCGTCAAGGGCACCGCCAAGATCGCCGACCTGCAGGACCCGACCGCGAAGATGAGCAAGTCGGCGTCGTCGCCGAACGGCATCGTCGACCTGCTGGACGACCCGAAGAAGGCGGCCAAGAAGATCCGCTCGGCGGTCACGGACTCCGGCGACACGATCCGCTACGACCCGGAGGGCCAGCCGGGGATCGCGAACCTGCTCACGCTGTTCGCGACGGTGGCGGGCACGACCGTCGACGACGTGGTCGCGCAGTTCGAGGGCCAGCAGTACGGGCACCTGAAGGTCGCCCTCGCCGACCTCGTGGCCGACCTCGTGAGCGGTTTCGGCGAGCGCACCCGCGCCTACCTCGACGACCCCGCCGAGCTCGACCGCGTGCTCGCCGCGGGGGCGGCCCGCGCCCGCGAGGTTGCGGCGCCGGTGGTGGTGGACGTGTACGACAAGGTCGGGCTCGTCCGCGGTGTCTGACCCCTGCCTGGAGGGCGTGACGTCGCAGGACGGCGCGCTGACCTTCGGTGTCGCGATCGCCGTCCCGGAGCCGTTCGGCGAGCGGCTGCGCGCCCATAGGGCGTCGTTCGGCGACCCTGCGGCCGCGCAGATCCCCAGCCACATCACGCTGCTGCCCCCCGACCAGGTCACCGAGGACGGGCTCGACGACCTCGCGGCGCGGCTCGAGCACGTGGCCGCCCGGACGGCTCCGTTCGAGGTGACGCTGCAGGGCACCGGCACGTTCCGGCCCGTCTCGCCCGTGGTCTTCGTGGCGGTCAGCCGCGGCATCGCGGAGGCGGGGGTCCTCGCGGCCGACCTGCGGGCCGCGCTCGACGCGCCGGAGCCGCTGTTCCCCTTCCACCCCCACGTGACGGTGGCGCACCACCTCGACGACGCCGCCCTCGACCACGCCTACGCGACGCTCGAGGACTTCGGCTGCGACTTCGACGTCACCGAGGTCGCGCTCTACCTGCACCGCGAGGGCGAGGGGTGGTCGACCCACCGCACGTTCGCGCTCGAGGGACCGCGCCCCGGCTGAGCCCGACGGTCCGGCGTCTCAGCGCAGGATGCGGTCGACCAGCTCCTCGATCGCGGTCTCGAGCGGCACGCCGGTGTCGAGCGGCACGGTCAGCTGGTCCAGCACCAGGCCGTCGACGGCGTGGTGGAGCAGGGCGAGCTCCGTGCGTCCGCCGGGCAGGCCGGCCTCGGCGTTGAAGACGACGTCGTCCTCGAAGGCGCGCTGTCGCCAGGCGCCGAGGGTCGCGGCGACGTGGGGTCGCCGCGCGGCCTCCAGGCGCAGCTCGAAGAGCGCCAGCGCCACGTGCGGGTCGGCGCGGAGTCGTCGCACGACGTCGCGCACGTAGGCGGTGAACAGGGCGCGGTCGGCCGGGGCGTCTCCTCGCACGGCCTCGGCGTCGGGCGTGAGGCGCTCGCCGATGCGCTCGACCAGGGCCGCGACGAGGTCGTCGCGGCGGGGGAAGTAGTTCGACGCCGTCCCGACCGGAAGGCCGGCGGCCCTGTCGACGGCACGGTGGGTGAGTCCCCGCGCGCCCTCCTGTGCGAGCACGCGGATCCCGGCGTCGGCGAGCGCGGCACGGCGGTGGTCGTTGCGGGGCACGGGACCACCCTAGCGACACCACGACACCTGTCGTACTCTGACCACGACAGGTGTCGTGATAGGAGGACAGGTGCGAGAGCTCGTCTACTACGTGGCCGTCAGTGTCGACGGCTTCATCGCCGATGTCGACGGCGGCTTCGATGCGTTCATGGTCGAGGGCGACCACGAGTCCGTCGTGCTGCAGGAGTACGCCGACGCCCTCCCCGCCCACGCGCACGCCGCTCTGGGCACCGAGCCGCCGGGGACGCGGTTCGACACCGTCGTCATGGGGTGGAACACCCTGCGGCCCGCGCTCGACGTGGGGATCGCGAGCCCCTACCCGCACCTGCACCAGGTCGTGGCGAGCCGCGGTGGACGGACGGTCGACCCGACGCTCGCGCTCGTGCGCGACCCCGTGGCCTGCGTGCGCGAGCTCAAGGCCGGCGACGGGCTCGACGTCTGGCTGTGCGGCGGGGGCCGGCTGGCGGGCGCACTGCTCCCCGAGATCGATCGCCTCGTCCTGAAGCGTCACCCTGTCGTGCTCGGAGCCGGGATCCCGTTGTTCGGCGGGGTCACCGCCGGCGCCGCGCGCTTCACCCCGACCCGGCTGCGCCCGTTCGAGTCGGGCGTCGTGGTGGAGGAGTATGCACGCCGCTGAGGCCCGTGAGGCCGGTCAAGGCTGCACGCCCTCCTGCAGCGAGAGCAACAGCTCGTCGTGGAAGGCGAGTGCCGCGAGCTGCAGGGTGTCGCGGCGGTGCGCCAGGGCGATGTGCCGGTCGAGCGAGGGGTTGCGCAGGGCCACCGGTCGCAGCCCCGGCCGGTTCGCCAGCACCATCTCCGGCACCACCGCGTACCCGAGCCCTGCCTCGACGAAGCGGAGCACGGACAGCATCTCCCCGCCCTCGACCGACACCTGCGGCGTGAACCCGGCGGCGGCGCAGGCGGCGAGCGTCGTCTCGCGCAGGTCGTAGCCGGTGCGGAACATCACGAGCGGCAGGTCGCGCAGGGCACCCACGTCGACGGCGTCCGGCAGGGCGTCGTCGACGGGCGCCGCGAGCACCAGCCGGTCGCGCCGCAGCAGCACGGTCTCGAGGTCGGGCCGCTCCTCCGACAGCGGCGTGATGAGCAGGGCGACGTCGAGCCGACCCTGGGCGAGCTCGTGGGTGAGCACCCGCGACCCGCTCTCGTGCACCTCCAGCTCGATCAAGGGGTGCGACTCGTGGAACCGGGTCAGGACCTCGGGGAGCAGGCCGTCGCAGATCGACGGGGTGGCGCCGAGGCGCACCCGCCCGCGCCGCAGGCCGGCCACCTCGTGGACGGCCCGTCGGGCCGACTCGACGTCGATGAGGATGCGCTCGGCGTGGGGGAGGAGCGCCTCGCCGGCGCTGGTCAGCTCGATGCCGCCGGGCTGCCGCACGAACAGCGGGGTGCCGAGGGAGTTCTCCAGCACGCGGACCTGCTTGGACAGGCTGGGCTGGGCGACGCCGACCTCGGCTGCCGCGCGGGTGAAGTTGCGCGTACGCGCCACCGCGACGAAGTAGGAGAGCTGCTGGAACTGCACGATCCCCAGCCTACTCCTCGATAGCCGCAGGCTATGAAGGTTGGCCTCATCATGACTTAGCGCTTAGGTAAGAATCGCGTTAACGTCGGATCGTGGCCACTACTCTGACTCGCGCGTCGGCGCGCAGGTCGACCGTCGTGCTCAAGTACACGATGGCCGTGTCCGGGCTGATCATGCTCGGCTACCTGCTCGTCCACATGTACGGCAACCTCAAGTTCTTCCAGGGGCAGGAGTACTTCGACTCCTACCTCGAGGGCCTGGAGGACATCTTCTACCCCTACCTGCCGCACGGCGGGGCCCTGTGGATCCTCCGCGTGGTGCTCCTCGCGTCGCTCGTCGCGCACGTCTACTGCGCGATCACGCTCTGGCGGCGCAACAAGGTGGCGGCGGGCTACACCGGTGGCAAGCGCTACCACTCCAAGCAGAACCGCACGGGCATCCAGCGCTCCTACGCGTCGTTCACGATGCGCTGGGGCGGCGTGATCCTGCTGCTGTTCATCATCGGCCACCTCGCCCAGATGCTGCCGAACTGGCTCGCCCCCGGCGGACCGTCGGACAGCAAGTACGAGCGCGTCGTCAACGGGTTCGAGATCTGGTGGGTCGTCCTGCTGTACACGATCGGCCTCGTCGCGGTCGGCTTCCACCTGTGGCACGGCTTCTGGAGCGCCCTCACGACGCTCGGCCAGAACCGCAGCAGCACCCGCAAGGACTCCGTCATCACCATCGCGTCGTGGGTGCTCTCGGTGGTCATCGCCGGTGGCTTCCTGATCGTCCCCTTCGCCGTCTTCTTCTTCGGAGCTGGTTCCTGATGAGTGACACCTACACCCCGACCGGGGCAGCCGAGCAGTTCATCGAGCACGGCGAGGACATCCACGACACGAAGGCGCCCTCGGGTCCCATCGAGCGTCGCTGGGAGCAGCGTCAGTTCGACGCCAAGCTGGTCAACGCGGCCAACCGTCGCAAGATCAAGATCATCGTCGTCGGCACCGGCCTGGCGGGCGCGTCCGCCGCGGCCACCCTCGGCGAGGCCGGCTACCACGTGACGAGCTTCTGCTACCAGGACAGCCCGCGTCGGGCGCACTCGATCGCGGCGCAGGGCGGCATCAACGCGGCCAAGAACTACCGCAACGACGGCGACTCGGTGTACCGGCTCTTCTACGACACGGTCAAGGGCGGCGACTTCCGCTCGCGCGAGTCCAACTCCTACCGCCTCGCGCAGGTCTCGGTGAACATCATCGACCAGTGCGTCGCGCAGGGCGTCCCGTTCGCCCGCGAGTACGGGGGCCTGCTCGACAACCGCTCCTTCGGCGGCGTGCAGGTCTCCCGCACGTTCTACGCGCGCGGCCAGACCGGACAGCAGCTGCTCATCGGCGCCTACCAGGCGCTCGAGCGCCAGGTCGCCGCCGGCACCGTCGAGGTGCACACCCGCCACGAGATGCTCGACCTGGTCATGGTCGACGGCAAGGCGCGCGGCGTCATCGTCCGCGACATGGTCACCGGCGAGATCGAGTCGCACACGGCCGACGCGGTCGTGCTCGCGAGCGGCGGCTACGGCAACGTCTACTTCCTCTCCACCAACGCCATGGGCTGCAACGTCACGGCCACCTGGCGCGCGCACCGTCGCGGCGCCTACTTCGGCAACCCCTGCTACACGCAGATCCACCCGACCTGCATCCCCGTCTCCGGCGACTACCAGTCGAAGCTGACGCTGATGAGCGAGTCGCTGCGCAACGACGGCCGCATCTGGGTGCCGAAGAAGGCCGGCGACGACCGCCACCCGCGTGACATCCCCGAGGACGAGCGCGACTACTACCTCGAGCGCATCTACCCCGCGTTCGGCAACCTGGTGCCCCGCGACATCGCCTCGCGCGCCGCGAAGTACCAGTGCGACGACGGCAAGGGCGTCGGCCCCGGCGGCCTGGGCGTCTACCTCGACTTCGCCGACGCGATCGAGCGCATGGGTCGCCCGGCGGTCGAGGCGAAGTACGGCAACCTCTTCGACATGTACGCCCGGATCACCGGTGAGGACCCGTACACCGAGCCGATGCGCATCTACCCGGCCGTGCACTACGTCATGGGTGGCCTCTGGGTCGACTACGACCTGCAGAGCAACCTCGAGGGCCTCTTCGTCACGGGCGAGGCGAACTTCTCCGACCAGGGCGCGAACCGCCTCGGCGCCTCGGCGCTGATGCAGGGCCTCGCCGACGGCTACTTCGTGCTGCCGACGACGATCGCCAACTACCTGGCCGCGAGTCCGTTCGAGCCGGTCGCCGAGGACCACCCGGCGGTCCTCGAGGCCCGTCAGGCCGTCGAGGAGCGCATCCAGAAGCTGCTGGCCGTCGACGGCAACCGCACGGTCGACAGCTACCACAAGGAGCTCGGCCACATCATGTGGGAGTACTGCGGCATGGAGCGGACCGAGGAGGGCCTGACGAAGGCCATCGGCCTGATCCGCGAGCTGCGCGACGACTTCTGGAAGAACGTGAAGGTCACCGGTGAGGCCGAGGAGCTGAACCAGACCCTGGAGCGGGCGGGCCGCGTCGTCGACTTCTTCGAGCTGGGCGAGCTGATGTGCATCGACGCGCTCAACCGCGAGGAGTCGTGCGGCGGTCACTTCCGCGCCGAGAGCCAGACCGAGGACGGCGAGGCGCTGCGCCACGACGACCGCTTCGCCTACGTGGCGGCGTGGGAGTTCGGCGGCGAGAAGCCGATCCTGCACAAGGAGCCGCTCGAGTACGAGTACGTCGAGATGAAGGCCCGGTCGTACAAGTGAACAGGAGCTGCAAGTGAAGATCACCGTCAACGTCTGGCGCCAGAAGAACGCCGACGCGAAGGGCGAGATGGTCGGGTACCACCTCGACGACGTCTCCGAGGACATGTCGTTCCTGGAGATGCTCGACGTGCTCAACGAGCAGCTCACGCTCGCCGGCGAGGAGCCGGTCGCGTTCGACCACGACTGCCGTGAGGGCATCTGCGGGTCGTGCGGCGTCGTCATCAACGGCATCGCGCACGGCCCCGAGGTCACGACGACCTGCCAGCTGCACATGCGCTCGTTCAAGGACGGCGACGTCATCGACATCGAGCCGTGGCGCGCGGGCGCGTTCCCGATCGTCAAGGACCTCGTCGTCGACCGCGGCGCGTTCGACCGCATCATCCAGTCCGGCGGCTACATCAGCGTCAACACCGGCTCGGCCCCGGAGGCCAACAACCTCCCGGTGCCGAAGGAGGACGCCGACCACGCGTTCGCGGCGGCGACCTGCATCGGCTGCGGTGCCTGCGTCGCGGCGTGCCCGAACGGCTCGGCGATGCTGTTCACGGCCGCCAAGGTGACCCACCTGGGCCTGCTGCCGCAGGGTCAGCCGGAGCGTGAGTCGCGCGTGGCCAGCATGGTCGCGCAGCACGACGCGGAGGGCTTCGGCTCCTGCACCAACATCGGCGAGTGCACGGCGGCCTGCCCCAAGGGCATCCCGCTCGACGTCATCTCGCGGCTCAACCGCGACCTGCTCGGGGCGCTGGCCGCCGGCCAGGCCTGACGCACCGTCCCTCGACCGCCCGTCACCTCCCCGGAGGTGGCGGGCGGTCGTGACGTCCGGGCCGGGCGGATGCGCTGTGCCCCTCGAGCGGTGACTTCTCCACCGATCGACTGGATGCCGCCGTGGGCGGTGGGTTCTCCACCATCCCAGCGCTGAGACGATGGAGGACCCACCGCTCGGGGGCTCTCAGTGGAGAACTCACCGCCCGACGCGCCGACGCGCCGTGCTCGAGCCCTCCATCGGTGGATCTGCAACCGCAGCGCCCGAAGCCGCGCGAATCGGTGGATCCTCAACCGCAGACCGCCTCCTGGGGTTGCTGACCCACCGGTTGAGGGCTCCGGCGTGCCCGGTCAACCCCATGCCCCCTGCCCCGTCGAGGCCCGCAGAAAGCAGGACCACGACCACCCACGCCGACGCAGCCCCGTCGCCGAGAGGGAGCGACCTGTCGCCCCGACAGCACGCGCACCCACCCGTGAATGGTTGCAGATTTGAATTAGCATGGTTAATGACCTAGGCTAAGGACATGCCCACCGACTCCCAGAACCTCGCGCTGGCGGTGGCCCGACTCAACCGCAGGCTCCGGCAGGAGCGGCACTCCGACCTGACCCCGACGCAGATGTCCGTGCTGGGCACGCTGCGCCAGCTGGGTCCGACGTCGCCGTCGTCGATCGCCGCCCGTGAGCGTGTGAGCGCCCCCAGCGTGACCCGCACCCTGAACTGCCTCGCCGAGGACGGTCTCGTCGAGCGCGCACCGCACCCGCAGGACGGCCGTCAGGTTGTCGTCAGCCTCTCCGACCTCGGCGAGAAGACGCTCGCGGAGGAGCGTCGGCGTCGCGACGCCTGGCTGCACCAGCGTCTCGCCGAGCTCGACCCCCGCGAGCGGGCCCTGCTGCGGGAGGCGTCGGCGATCCTGACCCGGATCACCGAGTCGTGAGCCCGACCTTCCGCGCGCTGCACGTCCGCAACTACCGCGTCTACGCCGCGGGAGCCCTCGTCTCCAACGTGGGCACCTGGATGCAGCGCGTCGCGCAGGACTGGCTCGTCCTCCAGCTGACCTCGAGCGGCACCGCCCTCGGCATCACGACCGGCCTGCAGTTCCTGCCTGCGCTCCTGCTGTCGCCGGTCGCCGGCGTGGTCGCCGACCGGTATCCCAAGCGGACCGTGCTGCGCTGCACGCAGGTGGCCATGGCCGTGCCCGCCGCGATCCTCGGCGTCCTCGCCGTCACGGGAGCCGCCCAGGCGTGGCACGTCTACGTGCTGGCGTTCGTGTTCGGCGTCGGCACCGCGTTCGACGCGCCCGCCCGCCAGTCGTTCGTCGTCGAGATGGTCGGACCCGACGACCTCTCCAACGCCGTCGGCCTCAACTCGGCGTCCTTCAACTCCGCCCGCATGATCGGTCCCGCGCTCGCGGGCCTGCTCATCGCCGCAGGCGGGTCGGGCGTCGAGGCGACGGGCTGGGTCATCCTGGCCAACGCCGTCAGCTACCTCGCCGTCATCGCCTCGCTGCAGCGCCTCGACCCCGCACGGCTCTCGCCCGCGCCCGTCATGGGCAGTCGCAAGGGCGCGGTGCGCGAGGGCGTCCGGTACGTCCGCGCCCGGCCCGACCTCGTGCTCGTCCTGTCCATCGTGTTCGCGGTCGGCACCTTCGGCCTGAACTTCCAGATGACCAGCGCCCTCATGGCGACCGACGTCTTCGACAAGGGCGCGGGGGAGTACGGCATCCTCGGCTCGGTCATGGCGATCGGCTCGCTGGCCGGCGCGCTCCTGGCCGCCCGGCGCGAACGGCCGCGACTGCGGTTCGTGGTGGGGGCGGCCATCGCGTTCGGCGTCGTCGAGATCGTCGCGGGGCTGATGCCCGACTACCTCACCTACGCGCTCGTGCTCCCGCTGCTCGGCCTCTGCGCGCTGACGATGATCACGGCGGCCAACGCCACCATCCAGCTCACGACCGAGCCGGTCATGCGCGGACGCGTCGCGGCGCTGTACCTCATGATCTTCATGGGCGGCACGCCGCTCGGCTCGCCGTTCATCGGCTGGGTGGGGGAGACGTTCGGTGCCCGCTGGACGCTGATCGGTGGTGGGTCGCTGTCGCTGCTCGGCGTGGCCGTCGCGCTGGCGTTCTACGCGCACGGACGCGAGATCCAGCGCCGCGACGTCGCCGAGCTGGTGGCTCGCCTACGCTCGCAGCATGGACGTCGAGCGCACCTTCACCCTGCCCCGGCCGGTCGAGGAGGTCTTCGCCTTCCTCAGCGACTTCGAGAACACCGAGCACTGGGACCCCGGCACGATCGAGACGACGCGCCTGTCGGGTGACGGCGGCATGGGCACCCGGTACGCGAACCGGTCGCGGTTCATGGGGCGCACCGTCACGCTCGAGTACGAGACGGTCGGCTTCGACCCGCCGGCCTTCTTCGCCTGCAAGGGCGTGAACGGACGCACGACCGCCACCGACGTCATGTCGTTCACCCCCGTCGACGACACCGCCACGCAGGTCCACTACCGGGCGCAGTTCGACTTCCCGTTCCCGCTGCACCAGCTCGCGCCGCTCGTGCTGCGCCGCCGGCTCGACGCGCTCGCCGACGAGACGGTCGAGTCGATCCGCCGCGCCCTGGCCTGACCCCTGCTCGGCCCCGACCCTTCCGGCGCGCCCTGTCGGCGCGCCGACCGCGACGACGACGGCCGCTCGGCGGACACGTCCCGCGGGACGTGCCGGGCGGGACTATCCTGGCCGAATGTCCGTCGAAGCCATCGCCCGCTCGATCGAGGTCGTCACGCCCGACCTGATCGAGCTGCGCCGCGACCTGCACGCCAGCCCCGAGCTGTCGTGGCACGAGGAGCGGACCACCGACGTGGTGGCCGGCTGGATGGACAAGCTGGGTCTCGTCCACGAGCGGTTCGAGGGCACCGGGCTGGTCGCCGAGGTCGGGCCCGAGGAGGGGCCGATCGTCGCGCTGCGCGCCGACCTCGACGCGCTGCCCGTCGACGACACGACGTCCGACCCCTGGCGCTCCACCGTGCCGGGCGTCGCCCACGCCTGCGGCCACGACGTCCACGTCTCGGCCCTGGTGGGTGCCGCGGTCGCGCTGCAGGAGCTGCACCAGGCGGGCGGTCTGCCCCGCCGCGTGCGGCTGATCTTCCAGCCGGCCGAGGAGGTCATGCCCGGTGGTGCCCTGCGGCTCCTGTCCGCCGGGGTGCTGCGTGGTGTCTCCCGCATCGTCGCGCTGCACTGCGACCCCTCGCTCGACGTCGGCCAGGTCGGCCTGCGCGAGGGCCCGATCACCGGCGCGTCCGACCGGATCCAGGTGACCCTCTCCGGTCGCGGCGGGCACACGTCGCGACCGCACCTCACCGAGGACCTCACCTACGCCCTCGCGAGCCTGGTCACCCAGCTGCCCGCGGTGCTCTCGCGCCGCTTCGACCCGCGGTCCGGCGCGAGCCTCGTCTGGGGCTCCGTGCGCGCCGGCAACGCGCCCAACGTCATCCCCTCCACGGGTGAGCTGAGCGGCACCCTGCGCATGCTCGACTCCGCCGCCTGGCACCAGGCGGAGCACCTCGTCCGCGGCCTCATCGCCGACATCATCGAGCCGTTCGGCGTCAGCGCCGACGTCACCTACGTGCGCGGCGTCCCGCCGGTCGTCAACGACTTCGGCGTCACCGAGGTCCTGCGACGGGCCGTCTCCGACGCCATCGGACCCGCCGCCGTCGCGACGACGAGCCAGAGCCTCGGCGGCGAGGACTTCGCCTGGTACGTCGAGGCGGTGCCGGGCGCCATGGGACGGCTCGGCACCCGCACGCCGGACGGCCCCACGTACGACCTCCACCAGGGCAACCTACGCATCGACGAGCGCGCGATCGCCGTCGGCGCGAAGGTCCTGGCCTGCTCGACGCTGCACTAGCGCGCCCCCGCCGACCTGGCAAGGTGACGATCCGGTTACGGCCCGGAGCAATCGCCCCGAGGCCCTCCCGCGGGACCCTGCGCGCGGTTAGGGTGCAGGCGTGCCGGGCTCGCCGGCGAAGTCTGAGGAGGAACATTGCGTCGTCTCACGAAGGTCACCGCCGTCGCCGGCGTGGCCGCGCTCGTGCTCGCTGGTGCGGGCTGCGCGAAGAAGAGCACCGACAGCGAGGACAGCAGCGCCAGCGGCAAGGACTGCGTCGCCAAGGTCGACACCAAGGTCGGCATGGCCTTCGACGTGGGCGGTCGCGGTGACCAGTCGTTCAACGACTCCGCCGCCAAGGGCCTCGACAAGGCCGAGTGCGAGCTGGGCTTCGAGGTGCAGACCGCCGAGGCGCAGGACGGCGAGGCCGAGTCGGCGCGCGAGGGCCGCCTCCAGCAGCTGGTCGACGCCGGGTACAACCCCGTCATCGCCGTGGGCTTCGCGTACTCCTCCGCGGTCGGCAAGATCGCCAAGGAGAACCCCGAGGTCAACTTCGCGATCGTCGACGACGCGGTCGAGGGCGACAACATCGCGAACCTGCTGTTCGCCGAGGAGCAGGGCTCCTTCCTCGTCGGCGCCGCCGCGGCGCTGAAGACCGAGTCCGACAACATCGGCTTCGTCGGTGGCGTCGAGACGCCGCTCATCAAGAAGTTCGAGGTCGGCTACGAGGCGGGCGCCAAGGCCGTCAACCCCGACATCGAGATCCAGAGCCGCTACCTGACGCAGCCGCCGGACTTCAGCGGCTTCGGCGACCCGGCGAAGGGCAAGACCGCCGCCGAGGGCATGTTCGACAAGGGTGCCGACATCGTCTACCACGCGGCCGGCGGCTCCGGCGCGGGTGTGTTCGAGGCCGCGAAGGACGCCGACGCCAAGGCGATCGGCGTCGACTCCGACCAGGCCCTCACGGCCGACCCGTCGGTGCGCGACGTCATCCTGACCTCGATGCTGAAGAACATCGACGTCGCCGTGTTCTCCTACCTGCAGGGTGTCGCCGACGGCAAGGTGCCGACCGGCCCGACCGTCTACGACCTCAAGGTCGACGGCGTCGGCTACTCCAAGACCGGTGGCCAGGTCGACGACATCGCCAGCAAGCTGGACGAGTACAAGAAGCAGATCGTGGACGGTTCCATCACCGTCCCCAGCGAGTGACGAGGATCCCTGCGATCCTGACGGCTTGACGCGGTCCGGCCCTGCGCGCGAGCGTGGGGCCGGACCGTGACCCGTTCGTCCGACCTGCTCGACCCCGCTGACACCCGCCCGGCCGACGGTCGGGCCCTCCGCAGAGGAGTGCTGCGTGACCACGTCCGTCCCCGACGGCACCACGAACCCCGAGACCGGCGACGTCGTCGTCCGGCTGCGGGGCATCGGCAAGACGTTCCCGGGCGTCATCGCCAACCACGACATCGACATCGACGTCCGCCGCGGCACCGTGCACGCCATCGTCGGCGAGAACGGTGCCGGCAAGTCGACGCTCATGAAGATCCTCTACGGCGTCCAGAAGCCGGACTCCGGGACGATCGAGATCCAGGGCCGTCCCGTCGACCTCGGCTCCCCGTCCGACGCGATCGCTGCGGGCGTGGGCATGGTCTTCCAGCACTTCATGCTGGCCGACAACTTCACGGTGCTCGAGAACGTCGTGCTGGGTGCCGAGAAGCTGCACGGCATCGGCGACGCGGCCCGCGCCGAGATCCGGCGCCTGTCCGAGGCGTACGGCCTCGACATCGATCCCGACGTGCTCGTCGAGGACCTCGGCGTCGGCGCCCGCCAGCGCATCGAGATCCTCAAGGTGCTCTACCGCGGGGCGTCGGTGATCATCCTCGACGAGCCGACGGCCGTGCTCGTCCCGCAGGAGGTCGACGAGCTCTTCGACAACCTGCGCGAGCTGAAGGCCGAGGGCCTCGCGGTCATCTTCATCTCCCACAAGCTCGACGAGGTGCTCTCGGTCGCCGACACGGTCACGGTGGTCCGACGCGGCACGACGGTCGACACCCGTCCCGCTGCCGGCGTCACCTCGCGCCAGCTGGCCGAGCTCATGGTCGGCTCGGAGCTGCCGAGCCCCAGCACCGAGACGTCGACGGTGACCGACCAGCCGGTGCTCGAGGTCCGCGACCTGACGCTGCCGGCGCCCACGACCGGGCTCGCCGGCACCGGCGGCCGTCCGCTCCTGTCCGACGTCGACCTGACGATCCACCGTGGCGAGATCCTCGGCGTGGCCGGGGTCGAGGGCAACGGCCAGGCCGAGCTCGTCGAGGCGATCATGGGCATGCGTCCCGGTGCCACCGGCTCCGTGCGCCTGTCGGGCGCCGACCTCGCCGGGCTGTCGACGCGGCGGCGCCGCGAGGCCGGCATCGGGTACATCCCCGAGGACCGGCACCGCCACGCGCTGCTGCTCGACGCGCCGCTGTGGGAGAACCGCGTGCTGGGCCACCAGACCCGCGAGCCCAACGTCTCCGGCCCCTTCATCGACCGCAAGGGCGCCCGCTCCGACACCCAGCGCATCGTCGAGGAGTACGACGTCCGCACGCCCGGCATCGACGTGCTGGCCCGGGCGCTGTCGGGAGGCAACCAGCAGAAGCTCATCATCGGTCGCGAGATGACCGGCGAGCCGAGCCTGCTCGTCGCCGCCCACCCGACGCGCGGCGTCGACGTCGGCGCCCAGGCCGCCATCTGGGACCACATCAAGCGGGCCCGCCGCGACGGCCTGGCGGTGCTGCTCATCTCCGCCGACCTCGACGAGCTCATCGGCCTGTCCGACACCATCCGCGTGATCCTGCGCGGCCGTCTCGTCCCCGACGTGTTCGACCCGGCGACCGTGACCCCCCAGCAGCTCGGCTCGGCCATGACCGGCGCCGGCGACGACGCAGCAGGAGACGTCGCATGACCGACCAGCGACTCAAGCGCATCGGCCTCGCGGTCGCTGCGCCCGCGCTCGCCCTCGTGGCGGCCTTCCTCATCACGAGCCTCGTGCTCGTGGTGGCGGGCGACTCCGTGGGCGGGGTGTGGGGGCAGATCCTCAGCATCCCGGAGGCGCGCGGCCTGACGAACATCGTCAACAGCGCCACCGTCTACTACCTCTCGGGCGTCGCGGTGGCCATCGGCTTCCGGATGAACCTCTTCAACATCGGCGTCGACGGCCAGTACCGCGTCGCGTCGTTCGCCGCCGCGGTCGTGGCCGGCGAGGCGTGGCTGCCCGGCTGGCTCAACACCGCCGCCGCCATCCTGGCCGCGATGCTCGTGGGTGCCGCCTGGGCCGGCATCGCGGGCCTGCTGCGGGTCACGCGTGGCGTCTCGGAGGTGATCTCGACGATCATGCTCAACGCCATCGCGACGGCGCTCGTGGCCTTCCTGCTGCGCAAGGCCGCCGTGAACGACCCCGGCTCCAACATCACCGCGACGAAGGAGATCCCCGAGGGCAGCCGCATCCCCGGGTTCACGCTCTTCCCCGGGTCGCCGAACGAGGTGTACGGCTTCGTCTTCATCGCGATCGTCGTCGGCGTCGTGTACTGGCTCGTGATCAACAAGACCCGCTTCGGCTTCGACCTGCGGGCGACGGGCCTGTCGGAGACCGCGGCCGTGGCGTCCGGCATCGACGTGAAGAAGATGATCCTCGTCTCGATGCTGCTCTCCGGTGCCGCCGCCGGCCTGGTGGGCCTGCCCATCCTGTTCGGCGAGGCGTTCGCGTACGGCTCGACCTTCCAGTCCGGGCTGGGCTTCGCGGGCATCGCGATCGCGCTGCTCGGCCGCAACCACCCCGTCGGCATCGCGCTCGGCGCGCTGCTCTTCGCCTTCCTCGACGAGCAGTCGAACCCGCTGCAGATCCTGCAGGACGTCTCGCCCGACATCGTCAAGATCACGCAGGGCGTCATCGTGCTGACCGTCGTCATCGCCTACGAGGTGGTGCGTCGCTACGGCGTGCGCCTCGAGCAGCGCCAGGTCGCCGCCGCGCTCGACGCCCAACGACGCACCGGCGCCACCACGGAGGGAGCAGACCGATGAACGAGCGCCAGCGAGGGAAACACGAACACCTCATCGCGGCACCTCCGTACCGTGCTCTTCCCACGGAGGTGCGGCGATGAGCGAGCGCCAGCGAGTGATCCACGAACACCTCAGCGCGGCACCTCCGTACCGTGCTCTTCCCACGGAGGTGCGGCGATGAGCGTGGCCACCCCTCCCGTCGGCGGCGCGCCGACGGCCCCCGCGGGCCGCTCCCGCGTCTCGTTCGCCAAGGTGCTGCTCGGCCTGGCCGGGCTGCTCCTGCTCCTGGCGGTGCTGCGCGTCGTCACCGGCGCCGACGACCTCGCGTCGTCGGGCACCCTGCGCGCCACGCTGGTCGCCGCCGTGCCCATCGGCCTGGCCGGTCTGGGCGGTCTCTGGGCCGAGCGTGCGGGCGTCGTCAACATCGGCCTCGAGGGCATGATGATCCTCGGCACGTTCGGGGCCGGCTACTTCGGGTACTTCTACGGACCGTGGCAGGGCGTGCTCGGCGCGATCCTGCTGGGTGCCGCGGGCGGCCTGCTGCACGCGATCGCCACCGTCCTGTTCGGCGTCGACCACATCGTCTCCGGCGTCGCGATCAACATCATCTCCCTCGGCGCGGTCCAGTACCTGGCCGTCCTGGCGTTCACGGGCGTCCCCGGAGGTGGGCAGACGCAGTCGCCCCGCGTCGACGACCTGCCGGCGATCACGATCAGCGCGCTCGCCGACCCGCTCGGCGACCTCGAGGCGAAGAACTGGTTCCTCGTGTCCGACGCGGCCGCGCTCCTGCGTGCGCTCGTCTCGAACCTCAGCGTCCTGACGCTGATCTCGCTGGCCCTGTTCGCGCTCACCTGGTACGTCCTGTGGCGCACGCGGTTCGGCCTGCGCCTGCGGTCGGTCGGCGAGAGCCCGGCGGCCGCCGAGTCGCTCGGCATCGACGTGATCCGCTACAAGTTCGTCGCCGTCGTCACGTCCGGCGCCTTCGCCGGTCTGGCGGGCGGGTTCCTCGCACTGGTCGCCGCCAACGGGTTCCGTGACGGGCAGACCGGCGGACGCGGCTACATCGGCCTGGCCGCCATGATCTTCGGCAACTGGCGTCCCGGCGGGCTGCTGGCCGGTGCCGGCCTGTTCGGCTACACCGACACGCTGCGCCTGCGCGGTGGTGGCGACACGATCCACGGCCTGCTGCTGCTCGTGGCCGTCGGGCTCGTCGCCCTGGCGATCTGGCAGTGGCGTCAGCACGGCCGCCGCTCGGCGCTGGTCGCCGCGCTGCTGGGCGTCGTCGTGGCGCTCTGGTACTTCCTCACCAGCTCGGTGCCCGAGGACCTCACGGGCATGACGCCCTACCTGACCACGCTGCTGGTGCTCGCCCTGTTCTCGCAACGCCTGCGGATGCCGGCTGCGGACGGCAAGCCGTACCGCAAGGGGAGTGCGGGCTAGTGGCCGGCTCGTTCGGACTCGGCATCAGCACCGCCGACGACCCCGTCGACTGGGACGCGCTCACCCGGTACGCCACCGAGGTGATGCAGCGCGCGTACGCGCCGTACTCGAAGTACAAGGTCGGTGTGGCAGGGCTCGTCGACGACGGCCGCGTCGTGCTCGGCTGCAACGTCGAGAACGCGGCGTACGGCGTGGCGCTCTGCGCGGAGTGCGGCATGGTCTCGGCCCTGCACGCCACCGGCGGCGGGCGCCTGCGTGCCGTCGCGTGCGTCGACGGCCAGGGTCGTCCGCTCATGCCGTGCGGCCGCTGCCGTCAGCTCCTGTGGGAGAACGGCGGGCCGACCATGGAGCTGCTCACCGCCCGTGGCGTCGTCACGATGGACCAGGTGCTGCCCGACGCCTTCGACAGCAGCGACCTCGACGCCGCCGCCGACGGCAGCAGCGGCCCCGACGCCCCCGACCAGGAGAACCCCGCGTGAGCGCAGCGCTCGACCTGCCCACACCCGACCTGACCGACCCCGCGCTCCTCGACGACCCGTACCCGCTGCTGGCGCAGTGGCGGGCCGCCGGGCCGATGCTGCGCAGCGGCGAGGGACGCTGGGTGGCCACCACCCACTCGGCCGTCAGCGCCGTGCTGCGCAACCGCGCGCTCGGCCGGCTGTGGACCGATTGGGAGCCGGCCGAGCAGATGGAGCCCTTCAACACGCTGCACCGCAACCAGCTCATGGAGAACGAGCCGCCGGAGCACACGCGCATGCGGCGCCTGCTCGCCGGGGCGTTCGCACGCGGCCACGTCGAGCGGATGGCTCCGCGCATCGAGACCCTCGCCGACGCCATGCTCGATGACCTCGAGTCCGACCTGCGGGAGGGACGTCCCGTCGACCTGCTCGCCCGCTACGCGGAGCCGATGCCGGTGTTCGTCATCGCCGACCTCCTGGGCGTGCCGCGCGAGGACCACGTGCGTCTGCGGGACTGGTCGCAGGCCATCGTGCACATGTACGAGCAGGGCGTCGGTGACGACGTCCGCGCGGCAGCGGTGCAGGCCAGCAGCGAGTTCGCGGCGTACGTGCGCGACGTGGTCGCGTTGCGTCGGGCGGAGCCGGGGGAGGACCTCGTGAGCGACCTGATCGCCGAGCGCGAGGAGGGCGCCGGCACGCGGGCCGGCGGCTTCAGCGACGACGAGCTCGTGGCCACCGTCGTGCTGCTGCTGAACGCGGGCCACGAGGCGTCGGTGAACGTCTTCGGCAACGGCATGCACGCGCTGCTCTCGCACCCCGACCAGCAGGCCAGGGTGACGGGCGGCGAGGTCAGCGCGGCCACCGCGCTCGAGGAGCTCATCCGCTACGACGCCCCGCTGCAGATGTTCGAGCGCACCGCCACGAAGGACGTCGACGTCGCGGGCGTCACCGTGCGCGCGGGCGAGACCGTCGCCTGCCTCATGGGCTCGGCTAATCGCGACCCCGCCGCCTTCGAGGCGGCCGACACCTTCGACGTCGGCCGCGACCCGAATCCGCACGTCGGCTTCGGCATGGGTCTGCACTTCTGCCTGGGCGCACCGCTCGCCCGTGTGGAGCTGGAGATCACCGTGCGCCGGCTGCTCGACCGCTTCCCGACCATCGCGCTGCACGGCGCCGCTCCGCGTCGCCCCACGTGGGTGCTGCGCGGCTACGAGTCCCTCGAGGTGACCCTGTGACCACGCACGAACCGTTCGACGCGCCCGCGGTGATCGCCGCCAAGCGCGACCGCCACCGGCTCACCGACGCCCAGATCGACTGGGTCGTCGACGCCTACACGCGCGGCGTCGTCGCGCCGGAGCAGATGTCGGCGCTGGCCATGGCGATCCTGCTCAACGGCATGGACCGCGACGAGATCTCCCGCTGGACCGGCGCGATGATCGCGAGCGGCGAGCGGATGGACTTCTCCTCGCTGAGCCGGCCCACGGCCGACAAGCACTCCACGGGCGGTGTGGGCGACAAGATCACGCTGCCCCTCGCGCCCCTCGTCGCGGCCTGCGGCGTCGCGGTGCCGCAGCTGTCGGGTCGCGGGCTCGGGCACACGGGCGGGACGCTCGACAAGCTCGAGTCGATCCCCGGCTGGCGCGCGGCCCTCAGCAACGAGGAGATGCTCGCCCAGCTCGACGACGTCGGCGCCGTGATCTGCGCGGCCGGGTCGGGCCTCGCGCCCGCCGACAAGAAGCTCTACGCCCTGCGCGACGTGACGGGCACCGTCGAGGCGATCCCCCTGATCGCCAGCTCGATCATGAGCAAGAAGATCGCGGAGGGCACCGGCGCCCTCGTGCTGGACGTGAAGGTCGGTTCCGGCGCGTTCATGAAGGACGAGGCGCGGGCCCGCGAGCTGGCCGAGACCATGGTGGCCCTCGGCAAGGACGCCGGCGTCACCACCGTCGCCCTGCTCACCGACATGTCCACCCCCCTCGGCCTGACCGCCGGCAACGCCCTCGAGGTGCGCGAGTCGGTCGAGGTGCTGGCCGGCGGCGGACCGTCGGACGTCGTCGACCTGACGCTGGCGCTCGCCCGCGAGATGCTCGCCGCGGCCGGTCGGGGCGACGTCGACCCCGCCGACGCGCTGGCCGACGGTCGCGCGATGGACGCCTGGCGGCGGATGATCACCGCGCAGGACGGCGACCCGGACGCCCCGCTGCCGACCGCCCGCGAGACGCACGTCGTGACGGCGCAGGCCGACGGCGTGCTCACGTCGCTGGACGCCTTCGCCGTCGGCATCGCCGCCTGGCGCCTCGGTGCCGGGCGTTCGCGCCCCGGCGAGGACGTGCAGGCGGGCGCAGGCGTCGAGCTGCACGCGAAGCCGGGCGACGAGGTGCGCGCCGGCGCCCCGCTGATGACGCTGCACACCGACACGCCGGAGCGGTTCGAGCGCGCGCTGGAGGCTCTCGACGGCGCGGCAGAGGTCGGCTCGGGTCCGTTCGTCCCGCGCGACGTCGTGCTGGGTCGCGTCGAGTGACGATGGCCTAGGGTCGAGGGCATGCGTGTGCTGAACGACCGGCAGGAGGTCGCCGAGTCGGTGGGGACCGAGCTCGGTGTGAGCGAGTGGGTGCAGGTGTCCCAGGAGCGGATCGACCTGTTCGCCGACGCGACCGGTGACCGCCAGTGGATCCACGTCGATCCCGAGCGCGCGGCGGAGGGACCCTTCGGCGCGACCATCGCGCACGGCTACCTCACCCTGTCGATGCTCCCGTTCCTCGGCGCGCAGGTGTACGCGTTCGCGGGCGACGTCGCCCGGGTCAACTACGGCCTCAACAAGGTGCGGTTCATGACGCCGGTGACCGTCGGCTCGAAGATCCGCAACCGCGTGAGCGTCGTCGACGTGCACGACACCGACCGCGGCCAGCAGGTCACTCTGCGCCACCAGATCGAGATCAAGGGTCAGGACAAGCCCGCCTGCGTCGCCGAGACCGTCACCGTCCTCATCGAGGCGGGCAGCCAGTCCGGCTGAGCAGCGCCTGCGGGGGTCTCGGCCCGCTGGTGCACTGCGCGGTTCATCTCGTCCTGCTGGTGCGCTGTCGTAGGGGGCCTGCCGTTGCTGCTGCGCAGCCTGCGATCGCCCTGTCATTGCTCGTGCGCTGCCTCGGCTCGCGCTGGGTGCGGTCTCCGAAAGGGCCTCGACCGGGCGGCTGGCGGGCCGGTGGTCTGGGTTCTCGGGCGGTGGCTTGCGGTGGACGCACGATTCTGCACTCACGCGAGTCAGGTCGAACTTTTCTGCGTTCACGACGGGATCCCGTAGCAAACGCAGAATCCTTCGAGTTCCAGCGCACGAACGCAGATTCTTGCGTCCCACGCGGGCCGCACCCCGAAAACCCAGCCCAGCTCGACGAGACCCCCTGCGGCAGCGCACCAGCAACCCCAGACCCCCTACGCCCCCGCCGGCCCCCGCGTTGTGTGGAGGTACTGACGAAAGCCCGACGAGAGATCGTCGTCAACCGCACACACCGTGGGTCACGCGGTCAGTACGCCGACCCACCCGCAAGCGAGACGGCGCCGACGGGGTGCCAGACGGTCTTGGTCTCGAGGAAGGCGCGGAGGCGGGCGGTGCCGGGGACGGCGGTGAAGTCGGGCTCGCGACGGGGGGAGTGGACGCGCTTCACCGTGTCGGCGGCCGCACGCTCCAGGGCGACGCGCTGGTCGGCAGGCACGCCGGTGAGGTCGAGGCCGTTGACGTCGCCGTGGCTGGCGAGCCACGGCATGATCTCGGCCTGGTCGCCGGTGAGCAGGTTGACGACGCCCGCGGGCACGTCGCTCGTCGCCAGCACCTCCGCGAACGTCACCGCGACCGTCGGGTCGGCCTGCGACGCGACGACGACCGCGGTGTTGCCGCCGGCCAGCACGGGCAGCACGGCGCTCACCAGGGGCAGCAGCGGCGACGCCGACGACGCGGCCACCGCGACGACGCCCGTGGGCTCCGGCGCGGAGTAGCTGAAGTAGGGGCCCGACACAGCGTTCGCGCCACCGAAGACGGCCGACAGCTTGTCGGTCCAGCCGGCGTAGTGCACGACCCGGTCCACCGCCGCGTCGACCTCGGCGCGCGCCTCGGCCGGCTTCACGCCCCGGCTCTGCACGATGAGGTCGGCCAGCTCGGCCCGACGGGCCTCCAGCATCTCCGCCACGCGGTACAGGACCTGCCCGCGGTTGTAGGGGGTGGCGCCGGCCCACTTCGCCAGGCCCGACCGGGCGGCGACGACGGCGTTGCGGGCGTCCTTGCGGGAGGCGAGCGCGGCGTTGGCCATGAGCGAACCCTTCGTGTCGTGCACCTGGTAGGTACGACCGGACTCCGAGCGCGGGAAGGCGCCGCCGAGGTAGAGCTTGTAGGTCTTCGCGACCGTCAGACGTGCCATCAGAGCGCTCCCTCGTCGTCGGTGTCGAGGTAGGCGGCCATGCCGGCCGTCCCGCCCTCGCGGCCGAAGCCGGACTCGCCGTAGCCGCCGAAGGAGGCGGTCGGGTCGAACTTGTTGAACGTGTTGTCCCAGACGACACCGGCCTTGAGGCCGGCGGCCATGCCCATCGCGCGCGACCCCTTCTCTGTCCACACGCCGGCCGACAGGCCGTAGGGGGTGTTGTTGGCCTTCGCGAGCGCCTCCTCGGGCGTCCGGAAGGTCAGGGTGGTCAGCACGGGGCCGAAGATCTCCTCGCGGGCCACCCGCATCGACGCGGTCGCGTCGGTGAACACGGTCGGGGCGACGAACCAGCCGCGCTCCGGCAGGGCGCAGCTGCTGGTCCAGACGCCGGCGCCCTCCTCGGCCCCGACCTCGACCAGGCCGGTGACCTTGTCATACTGCATCTGGCTGTTCAGGGCGCCGACGTCGGTGTTCTTGTCGAGCGGCTCGCCCACGCGCAGCGTCTCCACGCGCCGCTTCAGCTTCTCGAGGAACTCCTCGGCGACCGACTCCTGCACGAGCAGGCGCGAGCCGGCGCAGCAGACCTGGCCCTGGTTGAAGAAGATGCCCGACACGATGCCCTCGACGGCCTGGTCGATCGCCGCGTCGGCGAACACGATGTTCGCGCCCTTGCCCCCCAGCTCGAGGGTCAGCTTCTTGCCGGTGCCGGCGAGCTCGGACTGGATGCGCTTGCCCACGGGCGTGGAGCCCGTGAACGCGACCTTGTCGACGCCGGCGTGGTTGACGATGGCGGAACCGACGTCGCCGGCCCCCGGGAGGATGTTGACGACACCGGGCGGCAGGTCGGCGTCGGCGAGGATCTCGGCCAGGATCAGCGCGGTGACCGGCGTGGTCTCCGCGGGCTTGAGCACGACGGTGTTGCCGGCGGCCAGCGCCGGTGCGATCTTCCACGCGGCCATGAGCAGCGGGAAGTTCCACGGGATGACCTGCCCGGCCACGCCGAGCGGGCGCGGCGCGGGACCGAGGCCCAGGTGGCCGAGCTTGTCGGCCCAGCCGGCGTGGTGGAAGAAGTGCTGCGCCGCGGTGGGCACGTCGAAGTCGCGGGTCTCGCGGATCGGCTTGCCGTTGTCGAGGGTCTCGGCGACGGCCAGCTCGCGGGAGCGCTCCGCGATCGCGCGGGCGATGCGGAACAGGTACTTGCCGCGCTCGGCGCCGCCCATGCGCGACCACGGGCCGTCGTAGGCGCGGCGGGCTGCGGCGACCGCCCGGTCGACGTCGGCCGCGGACGCGGTGCTGACGGTGGTGAGGGTCTCGCCGGCCGCCGGGTTGACGGAGGTCAGGTCGTCGCCGCCGCCGTCGACGAACGCGCCGTCGAGGAAGAGCTGGTACCGCGGCTTGATCGCGGCGATCGCCGCCGACTCCAGGGCCGGTGCGTAGGTGAGGTCCATGGGTGGGTCCTTCGGTGGTGTCGGTCGACGGGGTCAGTCGACGCTGACGTAGCGGGGGCCGCTGTAGTGGCCCTGGGTCTGGGTACGACGCTGCAGCAGAAGGTCGTTGACGACGCCCGAGGCGCCGAAGCGGAACCAGTGCGGGTCGAGCCACTGCGGCCCGGCGACCTCGTGCACGGCGACGAGGTAGGCGATGGCGTCCTTCGTGGTGCGGATGCCGCCGGCGGGCTTCACCGCACGCTGCACGCCGGTGAGGTCGAAGAGGTCTCGCACGGCCTGCAGCATCACGTGGGTGACGGGCAGCGTGGCGGCCGGCGCGATCTTCCCGGTGGAGGTCTTGATGAAGTCGCCACCGGCCAGCAGCGCGAGCCACGACGCGCGGCGCACGTGGTCGTAGGTGGCGAGCTCGCCGGTCTCGAGGATCACCTTGAGCCGGGCGTCCCCGCAGGCCGCCTTCACGGCCTCGACCTGTCCGAACACGGTGGAGTAGTCGCCGGCGAGGAACGCGCCGCGGTCGATCACCATGTCGATCTCGTCGGCACCGGCCTCGACGGCGAGGCGGGTGTCGGCGAGCTTGACCTCGAGCGACGAGCGACCAGCGGGGAACGCCGTGGCCACCGACGCGACCTTGACGCCCGTGCCGGCCACGGCCTCGGCGGCGACGGCCACCATGTCGGGGTAGACGCAGACGGCCGCGGTCGACGGCGTGCCCGCCACCTCCCGGTCGGGCTGGACGGCCTTGCGGCAGAGGTTGCGCACCTTGCCGGGGGTGTCGGCGCCCTCGAGCGTCGTCAGGTCGACCATCGAGATGGCCAGGTCGATGAGGGCGCGCTTGGTGTCCTTCTTGATCGAGCGGGTCGCGAGCTGGGCCGCGCGGGCCTCGACGCCGACGGGGTCGACGGCCGGCAGCCCCTCGAGGAAGGCGCGGAGCGCGGTGTTGTCGGTGCCGCCGAGGCCCACGGCGGCACGGATCGCGGCAGTGTCGGCTGCGGCGTCGGCAACGGGGGCGGTGACGGGGGACGACGGAGTCATGGATGTCCTTCGGACGGTGGAGCGGGTGGAACGGTGGGTCGTGGTGCTGGCGAAGCAGCAGGGCGGCGGGGCCGCGTCGGTGCCGACGCGGACCCGCCGCCCCGGGTCAGCCGGTCAGCTGATGCCCTTGCAGGTGTCGGTGTCGCCCTCGTCGGTGAGGAACTCACAGAAGTCTGCCACCTGGTCCTTGGTGACGAGTCGGCCCTGCAGGACGGTGTTCTTCTCGACCTTCTCGCCGTCGGCGACCTTGAGGCTGATGCCGAGCACCTCCTTGCCGAGCACGAACGGCGACTCGGCGTGCGTGGAGTACATGGTGCCCGCCTCGATCGCCTTCAGGGCGTCGCCGATGCCGTCGTTGCCGACGACCTTGACCTGGCCCGCGAGGTTGCGTGCCTTGAGTGCCGCGACGACGCCGAGCGCCATCTCGTCGTTGGCGGCGTAGACGCCGTCGATGTCGCTGTTGCCCTGCAGGACGTTGGTCATGACGTCGAGCGCCTTGCCGCGGTCGAAGTCGGCGGCCTGCTGGGCGACGACCTCGATGTCCGGGTAGGCCTTGATGCCCTCGTTGAAGCCCTTGCTGCGGTCCTGCGCGACGTTCGTGCCGAGGATGCCCTGGATCTCGACGACCTTGCCCTTCTCACCGATCGACTCGGCGAGCGACTTCGCGGCCTCCTTGCCGGCCTGGACGGCGTCGTAGCCGATGAAGCTGGCGAGCTCGCCGCTGTCGGGCGCGCGGTCGAAGGCGACGACGGGGACGTCGGCCTTGTTGGCCGCCTCGGTCATCGTGCCGCCGGACTCGCTGCCGACGGGGTCGATGATGAGCACCGACGGCTTCTTGGTCAGGGCGGTCGTCGTCGCGTTGAGCGCCGTCTGGTCGCTGTTGTTCGCGTTCTGCACGTCGAGGTCGACACCGGAGTCCTGCGCGGCCTCCTTGGCGCCGTCGACGACGGAGACGAAGAACGGATTGTTGAGGGTGCTGATGACGAGGGTGGCCTTGACGTCCTTCTCGCCGCCGGCGTCGCCGCCGCGTCCGCAGGCGCCGAGCGTCGTGGTCATCGCCAGGGCCGCGGTGAGGGCGGCCGTCTTCTTCCAGGTGTTCACGGGGTTCCTCCAGTGGTGGTGGGTGAGGCGGTGTCCGCGTCGGCGCCCGAGCCAGGCCGTCGAGGACGGACCAGGCGCGTCAGCGCCCGGACACGATCGGAGTTGCGATCCAGGAAGATCGCCACGAGGATCACGAGACCCTTGACGACGCCCTGCAGGAACGGCGAGACGTCGAGCAGGTTGAGGCCGTTGTCGATCACGCCGAGCAGCAGCGCGCCGATGAGGGTGCCCGCGAGGGCGCCGCGGCCTCCCGCGAGGCTGGTGCCGCCGATGATGACGGCGGCGATGGCGGCGAGCTCCAGGCCGGTGCCGGCCGTGGGCTGGGCGGTGCCGAGGCGTGCGGCCAGGATGAACCCGGCGGTCGAGGCCAGGAGGCCGCTGATGACGAACGCGAGGATCTTCACGCGGTGCACCTCGATGCCGGCCAGGCGCGCGGCGTCCTCGTTGTCGCCGACGGCGTAGACGTGGCGGCCGTAGCGCGACCTCGCCAGGACGAGGCCGAAGACGACGAACGCCGCGAGCATGATCCACACCGGGTTCGGCACGCCCAGCGGGCTCGCCTGGCCGATCGCGAGGAACGTGTCGTCGTCGATCGAGACCGGGTTGCCCTGGCTCAGCTGCAGGGTGAGGCCCGAGAGCACCGACATCATCGCGAGCGTCGCGATGAACGACGGCATGCGCAGCTTCGTCACCAGCAGGCCGTTGACGAGGCCGGCGAGCGCGCCCACGCCCCAGCCGGCGAGCAGGCCGACGACGAGCGGCTGGTCCTGCAGCGTGAAGGCGGTGACGATGCTCGAGATGCCGAGGATCGCGCCGACCGACAGGTCGATCTCGGCCAGGATGATGACGTACGTCTGCCCGGCCGCGAGCAACGCGGTGACCGACGCGGCGAGCAGGACGTTCAGCAGGTTGTCCCCGGTCAGGAACAGCGGCGTGGCGATGAACAGCACGAGGCCGACGAAGAGCAGCATCCACACCGCTCGCAGCTCGCGGTTCAGGGACGTCAGCCCGGTGATGATCGGCTTCATGCGGCACTCTCCAATGCGTGCTCGAGCAGCTTCTGCTCGGTGAGGTCGTCGTCGGTGAGCTCGGCCACGACGTGGCCCTGGCGCATCACCAGGAGCCGGTCGGACATGGCGACCAGCTCGGGGAGGTCGGAGGAGACGATCACGACGGCGACGCCGGCGGCGGCCTGCTCGTTGATGATCCGGTAGATCTCGGCCTTGGCGCCGACGTCGACGCCGCGGGTCGGCTCCTCCATCATCAGCACCTTGGGGTGGGTCAGGACCCAGCCGCCGAAGAGCGCCTTCTGCTGGTTGCCGCCGGACAGGCTGCCGACCGGCGCCGAGGGCGAGGCCGTGCGGATCGAGAGCTGCTCGATGATCCGGCTCGTCTCGGCGCGCTCGCGACCGCGGTGCACGTAGGGCCCGGTGCTGTAGCGCGACAGGCTGGCCATCGAGATGTTGTCCGACACCGACTGCTGCAGGCACAGGCCCTCGGCCTGGCGGTCCGGCGGCACGTAGCCGATCCCGGCGTCGATGGCCGCCTGCGGCGCCGACGGGCGGTACGTGGTGCCGTCCACGGCCACCGAGGCCGCCGTGGTCGGCACCAGCCCGAACAGGGCGCGCAGGACGCTGCCCTTGCCGCAGCCGAACACGCCACCGATGCCGACCACCTCGCCGGCGCGGACGTCGAACGAGACGTCGGCGAAGTCCGGTCCGGCGAGCCCGCGCACCGCGAGGACGACGTCGTCGCGGGTGTGGGTCTCCTTGGGGTAGAAGTCCTCGATGGTGCGTCCGACCATGGCCGTCACGACCTCGCGCTCGTCGAGCTCGGCGGTGGGGCGCTCGAGCGCGACGGAGCCGTTGCGCAGCACGACCACGCGCTGGGAGAGCCGGAAGACCTCCTCGAGCCGGTGGCTGATGTAGACGATCGCCACGCCCGACGCGCGCAGCCGCTCGATCTGCTCGAAGAGCCGTTCGGACTCCTGCTCGTCGAGCGCCGCGGTGGGCTCGTCGAGGATGAGCAGCCGCGCGTCGTGCCCGGCGGTCTTGGCCATCTCGAGCATCTGCATCTGCGCGACCGAGAGCCGGTGGACCGGGGTGGCGGGGTCGACGTCGAGCCCGATCAGGTCGAGCAGCTCGCGGGCCTTGGCGCGCATGCGGCGCTTGCTGACGAGGACGCGACCGAACTCGGCCTGCTCGTCGAGCGTGAAGAGGTTCTCGGCGACCGTCAGGTTCGGGAAGATGTTCTGCCGGAACTCCTGGTAGATCACCTGGATGCCGTGGCCCATCGCGTCCTGCGGGCCGGTGAAGGCGACCTCCTGGCCGTCGATGACGATGCGGCCGGCGTCGGGACGGTACGCGCCGGAGACGATGCGGGTCAGCGTCGACTTGCCGGCGCCGTTCTCGCCGACGAGCGCGAGGACCTCGCCGCCCTCGACCGTCAGGTCGATGCCGCGCAGCACCTCGGTCTCGCCGAAGCTCTTGTGGATGTCGTGCAGCTCGATGCGCATGACGGCCTCAGTACGCCACGCCGGCGTGCAGCACGACGTTGGCGTACGGGGTGAACTCGCCGGAGCGCACCGCCGCCCGCGCACCGTGGCTGAGCGCCTTCAGCTCGACGTGCGGGACGAGCGTGATCGGCACGTCGAGCGCGGCGAAGCGCTCCTCCAGGGCGGCGAGCATGTCGGGAGAGTGCTCGCGGATCTCCTCGGAGATCGTGGCGCCCTCGACGACCAGCTCGTCGAGCACGGTGTCGAGCACGTCGAGGAACGCGGGCAGCCCGGGGCGGACCGCGAGGTCGACGCGCTCGACGCCGAGCGGGATCGGCAGTCCGGCGTCGGTGACGACGACGAGGTCGGTGTGCCCGGTCTCGGAGACGACCCGCGACAGCTGGCCGTTCAGGGTGGCGGTGTTCTTGCGCATGGGTGGTTCAGCTCCCGGTGGTGGCGGTGGGGGTGGAGGTTCCGGCAGCGCGGACGGCGAGGAAGGCGTCGACGTCCGCGCCAGACGGCAGGCTCGGCGACGCGCCCCGTCGGGTGACGGCCAGCGCGCCGGCGGCCATGGCCCGGGGGAGGGCGGCGTCGAGGGTGAGCCCTGACGCGAGGCCCGCGCCGAGGTAGCCGGCGAACGCGTCGCCCGCGGCCGTCGTGTCGACGGCCTCGACAACCAGCGCCCGGCCTGCTCGGCGGAGGCGACGTCGACCACCGGGATGCCGGTGAGGGTCGTGGCCTCGGTCTCGTTGGGCGTGACGACGTCGAGCTCGGCCCACACGGCGTCGTCGAGAGGGGCGGCGGGTGCCGGGTCGAGGATCGCGACCATGCCGGCGGCACGCGCCGCGCGGGTGGCCCGGACCATGACGTCCACGGGGGTCTCGAGCTGCGTGAGCAGCACGGACGCACGGCCCACCGCGCCGGCCACGCCGGCGTCGACGTCGGCGAGCCCGAGGTGGTCGTTGGCGAGCGGGACCATGACGATGTCGTTCTCGCCCGACGCGTCCACGCGGATGTGGGCCACACCGGTCGGGCCGTCGACCGTGCGCACGGAGGTCACGTCGACGCCGGAGGCGGCGAGCCCGCCGCGCGTGAGCTCGGCGAAGGCGTCGGTGCCGACGCAGCCGACCATCTGGGTGTCCGCGCCCGCGAGCGCGGCCGCGACGGCCTGGTTCGCGCCCTTGCCGCCGAGGACGAGGGTGAGGTCGTCGCCCAGGATCGTCTCGCCCGGGCGGGGCAGACGCTGGGAGAAGGTCGTGACGTCGGCGGTGATGCTGCCGATCACCAGGACGCCGGAGGGGGTGGTCATGCGGGGCTGCCTTTCGGGACGGGCCCCGTCGACCCGCGGACGACCAGCTCGACCGGGAGGGTGACGTGGGCGGTGGGGGCGTGCTCGTCGGCGTGCAGGCGCTCGACGAGCAGGCGGGCCGCCGCGGCGCCCTCCTCGACGTCAGGACGCGACACGACCGTGAGCGGCGGGTCGAGCAGGCTGGCGAGCGGCAGGTCGTCGAAGCCGACGACGGACAGGTCGTCCGGCACCCGCACGCCGAGGGCGCCGAGCGTCACGAGTGCGCCGGCCGTCATGAGGTTGTTCGCGACGACGACGGCGGTGGGTCGCTGCGGGAGTCGCCAGAGGTCGGCCATGTGCAGCCGGCCGCTCTCCTCGCGGAAGTCGCCGCGCCGCACGAGCGCCTCGTCGACCTCGATGCCGTGGCCCGCCATGGCGGCGAGGAACGCCTCGTGGCGCATGCGGCCGGGCGTGGAGTCGACGCGGCCGCTGATGGTCGCGATCCGGGTGTGGCCGAGCCCGACCAGGTGGTCGACGGCCTGCTGGATGCCGGCGGTGTTGTCGACGAGGACGCGGTCGACGTCGGGGCCCGAGGAGGTCTCGCGGTCGACGAAGACGAGCGGGTGACCGGCCTGCGCCAGCAGGTCGGGGATCTCGTCGTTCTCCGACAGCGGCGCCATGATGAGACCGTCGGTGCGCTGGGCCAGCTCGCGGACCAGGGCCTCCTCCCGCTCGGCGTCCTCGTCGCTGTTGCCCAGGATCACCTGGAGCCCGTGCGGGCGGACCTCGCGCTCGATGCCCTTCACGAGGGCGGCGAAGAACGGGTTGGAGATGTCGGGGACGATCACGCCGATCGACTGGTGACGACCCGACTTCAGGCTGCGGGCGACGAGGCTCGGCCGGTAGCCGAGCTCCTCGATGGCGCGGCGGACGGCCTCCTCGCTGCGGATGCGCTGGCCGGCGAGGTAGCGCGTCACGGACGCCGTGGACACACCGGCCGCCCTCGCCACGTCTTGGATGTTCGCCATGCCTGCTGCCCTCCGTGCTGCTGTCCTCGGCGCTGTCGCCGGTGCTGTCCCCGGAATTCCTCATAGGGTGTTATCGATAACACTGTTATCGATGACAGTGACCGTAGTCACAGGTCGGTCCGGTGTCAAGCGGCCCCCCGCCCCGGCCGCGGTCGGGCGCTCCCGCGGGCGTGCCACGATGTGCGCGTGAGCCTGACCGCCGACCAGATCCGCCGCGCCCCGAAGGTGGCGCTCCACGAGCACCTCGACGGTGGCGTCCGCCCGTCGACCGTCGCCGAGATCGCGCAGGAGGTCGGGCACCCGCTGCCCGCCCCGCCGGACCAGCTGGGGATGTGGTTCGCCGACGCCGCCAGCTCCGGATCGCTGCCGCGGTACCTGGAGACGTTCGAGCACACGGTCGCGGTCATGCAGCGTCCGCAGGACCTCGCCCGCGTGGCCCGCGAGTCGGTGCTGGACCTGGCCGCCGACGGTGTCGTCTACGCCGAGCTGCGGTGGGCGCCCGAGCAGCACCTGCAGGGTGGCCTGACGCTCGCCGAGACGGTCGAGGCCGTGCAGGCGGGCATCGACGAGGGCCGCGCCGAGGCGGCCGCCGAGGGCACGCCGATCGTCGTCGGCCAGCTGCTCACGGCGATGCGGCACGCGCAGCACGGCCTGGAGATCGCCGAGCTCGTCGTCGAGTACCGGGACCGGGGCGTCTGCGGCTTCGACATCGCCGGCGCCGAGGACGGCTTCCCGCCGATCCTGCACCTCGAGGCGTTCGAGTACCTACGTCGCGAGAACGCCCACTTCACCATCCACGCCGGCGAGGCGTTCGGCCTGCCGTCCATCTGGCAGGCCATCCAGCGCTGCGGTGCCGACCGCCTGGGCCACGGCGTCCGGATCATCGACGACATCGACCTCGCGGCCGAGGGCGGACCCCGGCTGGGCCTGCTCGCCGCCTACGTGCGCGACCGGCGCATCCCGCTGGAGATGTGCCCCTCCTCGAACCTCCAGACGTCGGCCGTCCCGGGCATGCGCTCCATCGCCGACCACCCGATCGGCCTGCTCAAGGAGCTCGGGTTCCGCGTGACGGTCAACTGCGACAACCGGCTGATGAGCGGCACCTCGATGAGCCGGGAGATGCAGCTGCTCGTCGACGCCTTCGGCTACGGCGCCGACGACCTGCGCTGGTTCACGGTCAACGCCATGAAGAGCGCGTTCCTGCCGTTCGACGAGCGCCTCGCGCTGATCGACGACGTCATCAAGCCGCGCTACGCGGCCCTCTAGGTCGGGCTCGCGGACTCAGGAGCAGGCCGACTCGACGCGACGGACGGCACGGGTCACGACGTCGTCCTCACCACCGTCCAGAGGCTGGTAGGCCGCGGGGTCGTCGAGGTAGTCGATGATCTGGCCGACCGGGTCCTTCAGGTGTCGCGGGCCCGACAGCACGACGCGGAACATCTCCTCCTGCAGTGGGCCGCGGTCGACCGCAGGCCCGTCCGCAGCCGCGAGCGCGCGAGCCACGAGTCCGTCGTCGCCGACCAGTGCGGGGCACGGGTCCGACGGGTCGAGGCTCGGGGGAGCGGCAGTGGCGCTCGGTGAGGCCGACGCGTCGGCGAGCGCGCTGTCGCCCGACCCGCTGCACGCGGCGAGCAAGGCGAGGCTGACCGCGGCGAGCACTGCGAGGGGCACGCGGTCCCGGGACGTCGTGCGAGTCATGGCGGCACGCTAGCGCGCAGCCGCGCTGCTCACCAGGGACCGCGTCGGGCCCGACGTCCTCGGATCATCTCGTGGACGGGCGACGCAGCGCCCGCCGCGCCTGGCGCGGGGTCATCGGCGTGCAGCCGGCGGCCACCGCCTCGGCGACGACCCGGTCGTCGTCGTTCTTCAGCCGCCAGCCGCGTCGCACCAGCACCCACGGGCTCTTGCGCCCCTCGCGCAGGTCGCGCGCGAGGCGGAGCCCGAACGTGACGAGGCGGTGCCGGCGCAGGCAGATCGCCTGGTCCAGGAGGCCCGCGTCGCGGCACGCCGCCACGACGACCGGCGCGAACAGGCCCTCGGCGATGAAGCGGTCGCCGACCTGCAGGTGCTGCGTGCCGGTCCGTCGGCTCGCAGCGATGTCGTACACCGGCACGTCGGCCTCGCCGGCGGCGCACAGCTCCGCGATCGACCCGACCGCGGCCACCGCGTCCCAGGAGGCGGGGTCGTCCCAGTCGGGGATGCCCAGGCTCGAACGAGGCAGGTGGGGGTCGTCGCCGTCGCGGTAGAAGTCGTCGAGGCGCAGCACCGACCAGCCGAGCACCTCGGCGAGGTGGGACTTGCCGACCCCCGACGGGCCCGCCACCACCACGACCCGGACGCCCCGACGCTCACGCACGGCCACGATCCTAGGCCCGCGCTCCCGTTACCTGATCGTTACCCTGCGACCCATTGACGCGGGCCGGGGCGTCGGGTGTGATGCCTCCATTGGTCCGGCGCCGAACGGTGCGGGGGGACCGACGGCACCGTGACGGACCGCGACCGCGAGAGGCGGTCGTCGGCCCTGTCCCGACGGCCGCGGTTCACCCGGACGTCGTCTCGACGGCCCCGCGGGGACGCCTCGACCTCCTCAGATAGGCCTGCCCGTCCGAACGTCGAAGGAATCCCTGTGAAGAACGTCCTGCGCTGCGCCGCCGCCACCCTCGCGGCGGTCACCGCCGCCTCGGTGCTCGGCGCCGTCCCGGCCTCCGCGGCCGACCCCGTCACCATCCAGGTGCTCGACATCAACGACTTCCACGGTCGCCTCGACGCCAACACGGTCAAGTTCGCCGGCACGGTCGAGCAGCTCAGGGCGCAGGGGGGCGAGGACAACACGCTCTTCATCTCCTCCGGCGACGACATCGGCGCGTCCCTCTTCCCCTCGCAGGTGCAGCAGGACGGGCCGACCCTCGACGTGCTGAACGCGCTGGACCTGGACACCTCCACGGTCGGCAACCACGAGTTCGACCGCGGTGCCGCCGACCTCCTCGGCCGTGTGGCGGACCGGTCGGACTTCCCGCACCTCGCGGCCAACGTCATCGACACCTCCACCGGTCGACCGGTGCTCCCGCCGTCGGCCACCTTCGAGGTCGGCGGCCTCGACGTCGCCGTGGTCGGCGCGGTCACCCAGGAGACCCCGGCCCTCGTGTCGCCCGACGGCATCACCGGGCTGCGCTTCACCGACCCGGTCGAGGCCGTGAACACCGAGGTCGAGCGCCTCGAGCGCCTGACCGACGCTCCCGACGTCATCGTCGCCAGCTACCACGAGGGTGCACAGAACGGCACCACCGCGGGCGGCACCCTCGAGAGCGAGCTCGCCAAGGGCGGCGCCTTCGCCGACATCGTCACCAAGACCGACCCCGACGTCGACGCCATCTTCAACGGGCACACCCACCAGACCTACGCGTGGGAGGCGCCGATCCCCGGGCGCTCCGGCACCCGACCGGTGCTCCAGACCGGCAGCTACGGCGAGAACGTCGGCCGGGTCCAGCTGACCGTCGACCCCGCGACCGGGGCGGTCACCGGGCACACCCAGGCCAACGTCGCCCGCGTCACCACCGCCAACGAGACGCTCGTCGCCACCTACCCGCGGGTCGCCGAGGTCGCCCGGATCACCGACGCCGCCCTCGCCAACGCCACCGAGGTCGGGCGTCGCCCGGTCGGTGAGGTGACCGAGGACATCACCACGGCCGGCTACGCCGACGGTGGTGCGAAGCGCGACGACCGCGCCAACGAGTCCACGCTCGGCAACCTCGTGGCCGAGATGTACCGCTCCGAGGTGTCCCGAACGGCGGTGGGCCGCGACGTGGACCTCGGCATCGTGAACCCCGGCGGCCTGCGCGACGACCTCGAGTTCGCGGGCACCGGCGGCACCAACACCGACGGCGTCGTCACCTTCGGCGAGGCGGTCTCCGTGCTGCCGTTCGCCAACAGCCTTTTCGTCGTCACGCTGGACGGCCGTCAGCTGAAGACGGTCTTCGAGCAGCAGTGGCAGCGCACCGCCGCCGGTGCCGTGCCCAGCCGTGCCTACCTGCAGCTCGGCACGTCCGACAACGTCCGCTACACCTTCGACGCCACCCGCCCGGAGGGCGATCGGATCACGTCGCTGTGGGTCGACGGCGAGAAGGTCTCGCCGGAGAAGACCTACGACGTCGCCGTGCCGAGCTTCCTGGCCTCCGGCGGCGACAACTTCCGCGCCTTCGCGGCCGGCGCGCGTCGTGACACCGGCCTGGCCGACCTCGACGCCTGGACGACCTACCTGTCGAAGAACCAGCCGGTGTCGCCGTCCTTCGCCCGCCACGCCGTCGAGGTGCGCGGCCTGCAGCAGTCCTACCGCGCCGGCGGCGCCTTCGAGGTCACGCTGCCGCGCCTGGACCTGACGTCGTCGGGCAGTCCGGCGAACCGGTCCGTCTCGGCCCGCCTGCTCGACGGCGACCGCGTCGTCGCCAACCTCGGCGCCCGTGCCGTCACCAACGGTGCGGCGACGATCGCCGGCCGGCTGCCCAGCAAGGTCGCCGGCGACCTGGTCCTGGAGGTCCGTGCCTCCCGCAGCGGCACGCTCGTCACGGTCCCGATCTCGATCAAGGGCGCCACGATCGAGGCGACGGCCTCCACGGTCGCCTTCGGCGACGACGCCACCGTCTCGGTGGCGGTCACCGCCCCGGGCGCCGCGCCCAGCGGCACGGTGGAGGTCCGTGACGGCGAGACCACGCTCGGCACCGGCACCCTCGACGCCGAGGGTCGCGCCGACGTGAGCATCGACACCGAGCGCATCGGTGCCGGCACGCGCGAGCTGACCGTCGTCTACTCCGGCGACACCGACCTGCCCGAGGCCACCGGCAGCGTCGCCGTGACGGTCGAGAAGGCCGCCACGTCCGCCACGGTCGACGTCGAGGAGAACCCGCGCCGCGGCGCCCCCGTCGACCTCACCGTCGACATCACCTCGGCCACCGGCACCCAGCCCACGGGTCAGGTCCGGGCCGAGCTCGACGGCACGGTCCTCGGCACCGCGACGCTGTCCGGCGGGAAGGCCACCATCGAGGCCGACACGTCCAGCCTGCCGATCGGCACCACCACCGTCGAGATCGTCTACGTCGGCGACGACGACCACGCCACGTCGACGACGACGGCCGCCGTCGACCTCGCCAAGGGCGTCGTGAGCCTCGCCGTGACTCCGCCGACCGCCACGCCCTACGGCACCTCCACCGTGATCGAGCTGAGCAGCGACGACGACGCCCGCGGTCTCGTCTTCGCCTCCACGTCGGACGGCACCGTCGTCGGCGTCGGCACGATCACCGACGGCTCGGGACGCGTCAGCCTCGACCGGACCGCCCTGCGGCCCGGCGAGCACACGCTCGAGGTGTACTTCAACGGCAGCGCCGACTTCGAGCCGGTGACCGTCCCGGTCACGGTGACGGTCACCAAGGCGACCTCCGCCACCTCGGCGTCCGTGCGCCCGACGAGCGTCGTCCGCAACCGCGGCAAGGCCACGGTGGCGGTCACCGTCCGCACCGCCGGCTTCACCGCCGACGGCGGCGCGATCGTGGTGCGCGTCGGTTCGAAGGTCGTCGGTCGCGGCGAGCTGCGCGACGGCAAGGCGTCGGTGACCCTGCGTCCGTTCACGAACACCGGCCGCAGGACCCTGACGGTCTCCTACTCCGGCAACGATCTCGCGAAGCCGTCGACGGGCCGCGCCACGCTCACGGTCCGCTCTCGCTGACCGCCGACCGTCGACACCATCCCTCGAACCAGGAGACCCCTGTGTCCAGATCATCCTTCTCGCGTGCGCTCCGGCTCGCCCTGGCCGGCGGCCTGGCCACCGGCGCGCTCGCTGCGGCGCCGGCAGCCCAGGCGGCACCCGCCGACCACCTCGTGATCGACGAGGTCTACGTGAACGGCGGCTCCAGCGGGGCGTCGTTCAAGAACAAGTACGTGGAGGTGCACAACCCCACCGGGAGTCCCGTCGACGTCGCGGGCTGGTCGGTCCAGTACCGCTCCGCCACGGGCACCGGGAACTTCTCGGGTGTGATCGCCCTCGGTGACCACACCGTCCCCGCGGGGGGCACCCTGCTGGTCGGTGCGAACAGCAACAACGCGACCACCAACCCGGGGGCCGACCTGCCGACGCCGGACGTCGCGTCGACCGTCGCGTTCGCCGGCGGCGGAGGCACCCTCGCCCTCACCCGCACGACGACGCCCCTCACCGGCGCCCCGTCGACGGTGCTCGCCGACCCCGCCGTCGTCGACCTGGTCGGGTATGGGAGCTCCACCACCTTCGAGGGCTCAGCGGCGGCCACCGGCACGAGCCTGACGAAGGCGGTCCGCCGCACCGGCGGCACCGACACGAACGACAACCGGGCCGACCTGTCGGCCGCCGACCCGACGCCCACGGCGTGCGGCACGGCGTGCGACTCCGCGCCCGCCCCGGTCGAGCCCGCCCCGGTCGTCCCGATCGCGGAGATCCAGGGAACCGGCACCGCGAGCCCGATCGTCGGACAGCGGGTCACGACCCGCGGCGTCGTGACCGCGGCCTACCCCGACGGCGGCTTCGACGGCGCGTACATCCAGACCGAGGGCACGGGCGACGTCGACGTCGACACCCACCGCGCGTCCACGGGTCTGTTCGTGGCGTCGGCCGCGCTGGCCGACGACGTCGAGATCGGCGACCACCTCGAGGTCACCGGCACCGTGGAGGAGTCCAGCGGACTCACCCAGCTCGCCGTCCCCGCCGGTGGCTGGACGGTCCTGACCGAGCCGGCCGTCGCGCCGAAGGCCGCCGAGGTCGCCTTCCCCCTGGACGACACCCAGCGCGAGTCGCTGGAGGGCATGCTCCTGGCGCCGCAGGGCGCGTACACGGTCACCAACAACTTCGCCACGAACTCCTTCGGCGAGGTCGGGCTCGCCGCCGGCACCCGACCGCTGCCCCAGCCCACCGACGTGGTGCGTCCGCGTACGCAGGCCTACACCGACCTCGTGGCCGACAACGCCCGTCGACTCATCACCCTCGACGACGGGGCGAGCGTCAACTACGTCAACGGCAGCAAGGACGTCCCGCTGCCCTGGCTGACCGCCGACAACGAGGTGCGCCAGGGAGCACCGACGACCTTCGTGGCGCCGGTCGTGCTCGACTTCCGCTTCGGCTGGAAGCTGCAGCCCACCACGCGCCTCACCGGTGTCGCTGACGCCCCGGCCACCTTCGGTGCCACGCGCGCGCAGGAGCGCACGCCCGCCCCGGTCGAGGGCGAGCTGAAGCTGGCCTCGTTCAACGTCCTGAACTACTTCCCGACGACGGGCGAGAAGTACGTCGCCTCCGGTCGCGGCACCTGCACGTACTTCCGCGACCGTGCCGGCACGCCCATCACCACCAACTCGTGCACCAACAACGGCCCGCGTGGTGCGGCCACGGACGAGAGCCTGGCGCGTCAGCAGACCAAGATCGTCAAGGCGATCAACGGCCTCGGCGCCGACGTCGTCGCGCTGCAGGAGCTCGAGAACTCCGCCACCCTCGGCCAGCCGCGCGACACGGCGCTGCAGACCCTCGTCGCAGCACTGAACGCCGACGCGGGCGCCGACGTCTGGGCGGGTGCCGCCTCGCCGACCACCGTGCCGAGCACGGGCGAGGACGTCATCCGTCCGGCGTTCATCTACCGCACCTCGACGGTCGAGACGGCCGGCGAGGCGCGCATCCTCGACGACCCGGCCTTCGCCAACGCCCGTGCCCCGCTCGCCCAGGAGTTCCGGGCCAAGGGCGTGGCCGACAGCGACTTCGTCGTGATCGCGAACCACTTCAAGTCCAAGGGCTCGGGGTCGGGCGAGAACGCCGACCAGCGCGACGGCCAGGGTGCGTCCAACCCCGACCGCGTGCGTCAGGCGCGAGCCCTCGTGGCCTTCGTGGACGACGTGGAGAAGTCCGCCGGCACCGACCGCGTCCTCCTGGCGGGCGACTTCAACTCCTACTCCAAGGAGGACCCGATGCAGGTCCTCGAGGACGCCGGGTTCACGAACGTGACCGACCGCTTCTCCGAGGAGGACACCTACCAGTTCGGTGGACTGCTCGGGTCGCTCGACCACGTCTTCGCCTCGCCCAGCGCGACGCGCCGGGTCCGTGGGGCCGACGTGTGGCGCATCAACGCGCCCGAGGCGATCGCCCGCGAGTACAGCCGCTTCAACTACAACGTCACCAACCTCTTCGACACGTCGCCGTTCCGCGCCAGCGACCACGACCCGACGATCGTCGGTCTCGACGTGAGCCCGGCCGCCGGCGAGCTGGCGGTGGACGGACCGCGCACCCGACGCCTCGGCGACGTGGTCGACGTCGACGTGCGGGTGAGCTCCTCCCTCGAGGGCGTCGTGCCCGCGGGCGAGGTGACGCTGCGCGACGGTGACACCGCGCTCGGCACGGCCACCCTGGACGGCGGCCGGGCGACGATCGCCCTGAGGACCGCGGACCTCGGTGTCGGCACGCACGTGCTGAGCGTCGAGTACGCCGGCGACGCGGAGACGCGTCCGGTCTCGGCGGAGTACCGCATCACGGTCCTGAAGAGCGAGGCCGACCTCGCCGCCACGATCGAGCCCACCCGTTTCGGGACGCAGGGCACGGTAGAGGTCACGGCCGCCCCGGCCGCCTCCGGCCTCGTCTACGTCGTGTCGGGTTCCACGGTCGTCGGCATCGGCTCGCTGCGCGAGGGATCGGCCAGCGTGCGCATCTCCGGCACGGCGCTCGAGCCCGGTTCCCACCGGCTCCAGGTCCTCTACGCCGGCAACGACTCCGTCGAGCCCGACGACGTCACGGTCGAGCACACGGTCACCAAGGCCACGCCCGTCGTCCGGGCCACCGCGCCGCGCGGGAAGGTCGTCGTCGACCGGACGCGAGCGGTCGTCCCGGTCCGGGTGAGCGCCGACGGCTTCCGGCCCGATGGTGGCACCGTGCGGGTGCGTCTCGGCTCGACGATCCTCGGCACGGCGACGCTGCGCAACGGGACCGCCGAGGTGCGCCTGCGACCGCTGCGCAGCACGGGTACGAGGCAGTTCACCGTGGAGTACCTCGGTGACCGTCGCACCGGCTCGGCCGCGGTCCCGCTGACGATCCGCGTCGTCCGGCGTTGACGTCCGCCCGTCCGGCTCCCGTCACCTCCTCGGAGGGGTCAAGGAGCCGGTCGGGCGCGTCGCGTCTGCGCGGGAGGCCCGCCCGGCGGTGGGTTGCTCCGGGCTGGCCAGCGGAGCTCAGGAGGCGGGCACGAGGTAGCGGTAGTGGTGGTGCGTCCTGAAGTCGTGCGGCGCGTAGAGCGCGAGCGCCGCGTGGTTGTCGGGCATGGTCTGCAGGTACACGCGGGTCGCGCCGCGCTCGTGCGCCCACGCCAGGCTGGTCCGCACGACGGCGTCGGCGAGACCGCGTCGGCGGTGCTCGGGGAGCGTCTCGACGGCGGCCACGCCGGCCCACTCGCCGGTCACCACGACCCGTCCGACGGCCGCTGCGGGGACGCCGTCGTCGGGGACCTCGACGAAGCCGACCGTGCGTGGTCCCTCCAGCACCCGGCGCGCGGCCTCCACGTCGTCGACCCGGCCGTAGCGCGACAGCCAGGCGTCCGAGGCTCGTGGCGTCACGGTCGCGCGGCCGTCAGGGGCCGGGGCGTCACCGAGGTCGGCCACCTGCACGACGGCGCCGCCGAGGTAGTCGGTGCGCGCCGTCCAGCCCGCCGCGAGGAAGCGGCGCTCCCACGCGGAGTCGACGACGACCTGCGCCTGCGGCTGCAGGCCTCGCGACGTGTAGAAGTCGAGCACCGCGGCGAGCGCCTCGTCGTCGGGCCGTCCCGGGTCGCCCACGACGGCGACGGAGTTCGCGCGACCCGTGAACGCCCCGGCGGCGCGCAGCTCCCACGCACCGAGCGGCACCGACTCGGGAGCCGGCCACCCGCGCGAGGTGATCCGGACCAGCTCGTCGACGTCGACGTCGAGCGCGCGGGGGCTGCGGGCGGGGCGGTCGGGCACGACCTTGAGCGCGACGACACGACCGGCGTCCACGGCCGTCTCGGACCCGTCGCGACGCTGCACGACGAGCCCGGTGGGGTCGGCCGCGACGACGCGACCGACGACGTCGGTGGCGCTCCCGTCGGCGAGCCGGTGCCGCACGGTCACCCGTCGGCCGAGAAGGTCCTGGACGTCTGCCACGACGCCACCGTCTCATGAGGCATACCTCAGTACGGCGCCCCGTCGACCAGGCGGGATACTGGGACGGTCCGCCACCGACCAGGGCGGACCAGCGTTGCCGTCGAAGGAGCCGTCGTGACCTACGTGATCGCCCAGCCGTGTGTGGACGTCAAGGACCGCGCGTGCGTGGACGAGTGTCCCGTCGACTGCATCTACGAGGGCAAGCGCATGCTCTACATCCACCCCGACGAGTGCGTCGACTGCGGTGCCTGCGAGCCGGTGTGCCCGGTCGAGGCCATCTTCTACGAGGACGACACCCCGTCGGAGTGGAAGGAGTACTACGACGCGAACGTGAACTTCTTCGACGACCTCGGCTCGCCCGGTGGTGCCGCGAAGATGGGCGTGATCGACAAGGACCACGCCTTCATCGCCGCGCTGCCCCCGCAGAACCAGGAGTGACGGCGGGGCCCTCCAGCGGGGCCCGACTCCTGGGCGCAGCCCGACGCGTCACCCCCGAGGCCACCTGCGAAGGAGCGTCCTGATGGACCGACCCCGTCTCTCCTCCCGCTTCCCCGACTTCCCGTGGGACACCCTGGCCGACGCCAAGCAGCGCGCCCACGCACACCCCGACGGCATCGTCGACCTCTCCATCGGGACACCGGTCGACCCCACGCCGTCGGTCGCCCGTGAGGCGCTCGCCGCAGCCTCGGACGCGCCGGGCTACCCGACGGTGGCGGCCCCCGAGGCCGTGCGCCAGGCCGCCGTCGACTGGCTCGAGCGTCGGCTCGGAGTCACCGGGCTCACGACCGACCAAGTGCTGCTGACCGTGGGCTCGAAGGAGCTCATCGCCAACCTGCCGTCGCAGCTCGCGCTCGGACCCGCCGACACCGTCGTGCTCCCCGCGCTGGCGTACCCCACCTACGAGGTCGGTGCCCGCTTCGCCGGCGCCCGCGTCGTGCTGGGCGACCCGGTCGCCGACGGCCTCACCGACCAGCCGGCGCTCGTGTACGTGAACTCCCCGGCGAACCCGCACGGTGAGGTGCTGTCGGCCGAGCACCTGCGCGCGGTGGTCCGTTGGTGCCGCGAGCGGGGAGCGCTACTGGTCTCCGACGAGTGCTACGCCGACTTCGGCTGGGAGCGCGAGCCGGTCTCCGTGCTGCACCCCGACGTCTGCGAGGGCAGCCACGACGGACTGCTCGCCGTGCACTCGACGTCGAAGCGCTCGAACCTCGCGGGCTACCGCGCCGGCTTCGTCGCGGGCGACGCGGCGGTCGTCGCCGAGCTGCTGGCCGTCCGCAAGCACCTCGGGTTCATGCTGCCGACCCCGGTGCAGCAGGCCTTCGCCGCCGCGATCGCCGACGACGAGCACGTCGTCCTGCAGCGTCGTCGCTACGCCGAGCGTCGCGACGCGCTCCGCCGTGCGCTCGAGTCGGCCGGATTCACCATCACCCACTCCGAGGGCGCGCTCTACCTCTGGGCCACCCGCGGCGAGGGCTGCCGCGACACGGTCGCCTGGCTCGCCGAGCGCGGCATCCTCGTCGCCCCCGGAGACTTCTACGGCGAGCGCGGCGCCCAGCACGTGCGCGTGGCCTTCACCGCCACCGACGAGCGCGTCGCCGCCGCCGTCGCCCGCCTCGCCGCGTCCTGACGGTTTACCACGGTCCCGTGGTAGACGTCGTCCTCCCTCGGGAAGCTTGCCGCGGGAGGAGCAGGTTGACCACGGGACCGTGGTAAACCGCTGAGCTGCGGCCGGCCGTCAAGATCGCGTCAAGACGCGTCAGGGGGTCGTCAGGAGCGGCGTCGCGGTGCGGGGACGGGTGTGGGGTGGGGGCATGTCCCTCGTCACCGCACTCCAGCTGCTCGGCGTCGCCGCCCTGCTGGTCTACCTCGTCGTGGCCCTCGTGCGGCCCGACCGGTTCTGAGTCGCCCATGTCCGACACCGTCTCCGGCCTGCTGACCATCGCGGCGCTGCTGACCCTGCTCGCCGTGGTCTACGTCCCGCTCGGCGACTACATGGCGCGCGTGTTCACCTCGACCCGGCACCTCCGCGTCGAGCGCGCGCTCTACCGCGTCGGCGGCATCGACCCCGACGCCGAGCAGAGCGCCCGCGGGTACGTGCTGAGCCTCGTCGCGTTCTCCGTCGTCGGCATCGTCCTGCTCCTGGCGATCCTCCTCGGCCAGGCCGCGCTCCCGTGGGACCGTGGCCTGCCCGGGATGCCCTGGGACATGGCCCTCAACACGGCGGTCTCCTTCGTCACCAACACCAACTGGCAGTCCTACGCCGGCGAGTCGACCCTGGGCTTCGCGGCACAGGCGCTCGGTCTGACGGTGCAGAACGTCGTCTCGGCCGCCGTCGGCCTCGCCGTCGCGGTCGCGCTGGTCCGCGGCTTCACACGGGCGGAGTCGAGCACCCTCGGCAGCTTCTGGGTCGACCTCGTCCGCGGCACCGTCCGCGTCCTGCTCCCGCTGGCGCTGGTCGCGGCGGTGCTGCTCCTGCTCGGCGGGGTCGTGCAGAACCTCTCCGACGTCACGGTGCGCGCCCTCGGCGGCGGCACGCAGGTGGTGCCGGGCGGGCTCGTCGCCAGCCAGGAGGCGGTCAAGCAGCTCGGCACGAACGGGGGCGGCTTCTTCAACGCGAACTCCGCGCACCCGTTCGAGAACCCGACGGCGCTGACCAACCTGCTCCAGGTCTTCCTCCTGCTGGTGGTGCCGGTCTGCCTGACCCGCACCTTCGGGACGCTGGTCGGCTCGCGGCGCCAGGGCCTGGTGCTGCTCGGCGCGATGGGCGTGCTGTGGGCCGGAGCCCTCGCCGTGACGACGTGGGCCGAGGTCGGCGGGCAGGGCCAGGCCGCGCAGGCTGCCGGCGCGGCGATGGAGGGCAAGGAGACCCGCTTCGGGGAGTGGGCGTCGGCGTTGTTCGCCGTGTCGACCACCGGCACCTCGACGGGAGCGGTCAACGCGTCCCACGACTCCATGTCGCCGCTCGGGGGCGGGACAGTGATGGCGCACATGATGCTCGGCGAGGTCTCGCCCGGTGGCGTCGGTTCGGGCCTCTACGGCATCCTCGTCGCCGCGATCCTCGCCGTCTTCGTCGCCGGACTCATGGTCGGGCGGACCCCCGAGCTGCTCGGCAAGAAGATCGGTTCGCGGGAGATGACCTACGTCGCGCTCTACACGCTCGTCGTCCCCGCCCTCGTGCTCGTCGGCATCGGCACCGCCATCGCGCTGCCGTCGACGGCCGACGCCATGGGCAACCCGGGAGGCCACGGCTTCTCCGAGGTCGTCTACGCGTTCACGTCGGCCGCGAACAACAACGGCAGCGCCTTCGGCGGCATCACGGTGACGTCGACGTTCTTCCAGCTGACGCTTGCCGCGGCCATGCTGCTCGGCCGGTTCGTGCCGATCGTGCTCGTCGTCCTGCTCGCCGGCTCGCTGGCCCGCCAGCGTCGGGTGCCGACGACGGCAGGCACCCTGCCCACCGCGACCCTGCTGTTCGGCGGACTCGTGGTCGGCGTCGTGCTGCTCGTCTCGGCCCTCACCTTCTTCCCGACCCTCGCCCTCGGCCCCGTGGCCGAGGCCCTGACAGGAGCCTCGCGATGACCCGCACCTCCGCTGCCACGCCGTTGTCGCGGCAGCTCGTCCAGCAGCTCCCCGCGGCGCTGCGCAAGCTCGACCCCCGCCACCTGTGGCGCAGCCCGGTCATGTTCGTCGTGTGGATCGGCTCCCTCGTCACGACGGTGTCGGCGGTCGTCGACCCGAGCGTCTTCGCGGTCGCCATCGCGGTCTGGCTCTGGCTCACGGTCGTGTTCGGCAACCTCGCCGAGGCCGTCGCCGAGGGCCGCGGCAAGGCACAGGCCGACTCGCTGCGCGCGGCGCGCACCGACGTCACCGCCCGGCGCGTCGCCTCCGACGGCAGCGAGTCGGTCGTGGCGGGCACCGAGCTGACGGTGGGCGACCTCGTGCGGGTCAGCGCCGGCGAGGTGATCCCCGGCGACGGCGACGTCGTGGAGGGCGTCGCGACAGTGGACGAGTCGGCCATCACCGGGGAGTCCGCGCCGGTCGTGCGCGAGGCCGGCGGGGACCGGTCGGCCGTCACGGGCGGCACGCGCGTCCTCTCCGACGAGATCGTCGTGCGGATCACCGCCGCGCCCGGCGAGACCTTCCTCGACCGGATGATCTCCCTGGTCGAGGGCGCCGAGCGGCGCAAGACCCCTAACGAGATCGCTTTGTCGATCCTGCTCGTGAGCCTGACGATCATCTTCCTGCTCGCCGTCGTCACCATCTCCCCGATGGCCGACTACGCGGGCGCGCCGCAGCCCACGGTGGTGCTGGTCGCGCTGCTCGTGTGCCTGATCCCCACCACGATCGGGGCGCTGCTGTCGGCCATCGGCATCGCCGGCATGGACCGTCTGGTGCGGGTGAACGTGCTCGCGATGTCGGGTCGTGCGGTCGAGGCGGCCGGCGACGTCAGCACGCTGCTGCTCGACAAGACCGGCACGATCACCTACGGCAACCGCCGGGCGTCGCGCTTCGTGCCCGCGGAGGGCGTCACCCTGGCCGAGCTGACGGAGGCCGCCCGCATCGCGTCGCTGGCCGACCTGACGCCCGAGGGTCGCTCCATCGTCGACCTCGCCGTCGCCGACACCGGTGCCACCGGCACGGGCGCCCCGCTGCCGGCCGGCGCCGAGCCGGTCGAGTTCACCGCCCAGACACGCATGTCGGGCGTCGACCTGCCCGACGGCCGCGAGCTGCGCAAGGGAGCCGGGAGCGCCGTCGAGGCGTGGACCGGCGCCGGGCTCCCCGCGGAGGTCGGGGCGGCCGGCTACGAGATCTCGATGTCCGGCGGCACGCCCCTGCTCGTCGCCGAGCGTCGAGCCGGATTCACCCGGGTGCTCGGGGTCGTCCACCTCAAGGACGTCGTCAAGGAGGGCATGGTCGAGCGGTTCGCCGAGCTGCGACGCATGGGGATCCGCACCGTCATGGTCACCGGCGACAACGCGCTGACCGCGCGGGCGATCGCCGCGGAGGCCGGTGTCGACGACGTGCTCGCGGAGGCGACGCCCGAGGACAAGATGCGACTCATCCGCGAGGAGCAGTCCGGTGGCCGCCTCGTGGCCATGACCGGCGACGGCACCAACGACGCGCCCGCGCTCGCGGCTGCCGACGTCGGCGTCGCGATGGCGTCGGGCACGTCGGCGGCGAAGGAGGCCGGCAACATGGTCGACCTCGACTCCGACCCGACGAAGCTCATCGACGTGGTGCGCATCGGCAAGCAGCTGCTCATCACGCGCGGCGCGCTCACCACGTTCTCCATCGCCAACGACCTCGCCAAGTATTTCGCGATCGTCCCGGCCATGTTCGTGACCGCGTACCCGTCGCTGGACACGCTCAACGTGATGCGGCTGGCCACGCCGGAGTCGGCGATCCTGTCGGCCGTCATCTTCAACGCCCTCGTCATCGTGGGACTCATCCCGGTGGCCCTCAAGGGCGTGCGCAGCCGGGCCGCCGACGCCGCGAGCGTCCTGCGGCGCAACCTGCTCGTCTTCGGCGCGGGTGGCGTCGTCGTCCCGTTCGTCGGCATCAAGCTCATCGACCTGCTCGTCTCCCAGATCCCAGGAATCAGGTGACCGTCGTGATCCGCGACCTCCTGCGTCAGTCCCTCGCCGCCGTCCGCGTGCTGCTCGTGCTCACCGTGCTGCTCGGCGTCCTCTACCCGGCCGCCGTGTGGGCCGTGGGCCGGGCCGTGCCCGACCGGGCCGACGGCAGCCTGCTGCGCGTCGACGGCGTCGCCGTCGGCTCCCGCCTCCTCGGCCAGACCTTCGAGGGCGCGCAGTGGTTCCACCCGCGCCCGTCGGCCAACGACTACGACGGCCTCGCGTCGGCACCGTCGAACCTCGGGCCCTCGAACCCCGATCTTCTCGCGGCGATCCGTGAGCGGCGGGCCGCGGTGGCGCGCGAGGACGGGGTGTCGCCGTCGGCCGTGCCCGCCGACGCCCTGACCGCGTCGGGGTCCGGGCTCGACCCCGACATCAGCCCCGCCTACGCGGCGCTGCAGGTGCCGCGGGTCGCCCGGGAGCGCGGACTCGACGAGGGGACCGTGCGTCGTCTCGTGGCCGAGGCCACCTCCGGACGCCAGCTCGGGTTCCTCGGGGAGCCCACGGTGGACGTCCTCGAGCTGAACGCGAGCCTGTCGGGTGCAGACTGACGTCGTGCACACGGTCCAGACGCGGGGCGACGCCGCGCCCGAGCACGGGCGCGGGTGCCTGCGGGTCTACCTCGGCGCCGCGCCCGGCGTCGGCAAGACGTACAGGATGCTCGACGAGGGCTGCCGCAGAGCAGCGCGCGGCACCGACGTCGTGGTGGGGGTCGTCGAGACGCACGGCAGGGCGCTGACGCAGGAGCGGATCGGCGGGCTCGAGGTGGTGCCCCGGCGCACCGTCCAGCACGGCGCGACGACCCTGACCGAGCTCGACGTCGACGCGGTGCTGGCCCGAGCGCCCCAGGTGTGCCTCGTCGACGAGCTGGCGCACACCAACGCGCCAGGATCGGGGCACGTGAAGCGCTGGCAGGACGTCGACCAGCTGCTCGCGGCCGGCATCGACGTCGTCACCACCGTGAACGTGCAGCACCTGGAGTCGCTGAACGACGTCACCGAGGCGATCACCGGCGTCCGCCAGCGCGAGACCGTGCCCGATGCGTTCGTGCGGTCGGCGGAGGCCATCGAGCTGGTCGACATGAGCCCGTCGGCGCTGCGCCGCCGCCTGGCCCACGGGAACGTCTACCCGGCCGAGCGCGTCGACGCGGCGCTGTCGCAGTTCTTCCGCGAGGGCAACCTCGCCGCGCTGCGGGAGCTGGCCCTGCTCTGGCTCGCCGAGCGGGTCGACGAGGGCCTCGAGCGCTACCGGGCGCGTCACGAGATCGAGGCCACGTGGGCGACGCGCGAGCGGATCGTCGTGGGCGTCACGGGTGGCCCGGAGTCGGAGCCGCTGATGCGGCGCGCCGCGCGGATCGCCTCGCGCGGTTCGGGTCCGTCGGGCGACGGCGGGGCGCCCTGGACGGCGCTGTACGTGTCGCGCGGCGACGGCCTGCGCCAGACCGGCCCGGACCGGCTCGAGGAGCTGCGCACGACGGCGCAGGAGCTGGGTGGCAGCTTCCACACGGTGGTCGGCGACGACGCCGCGGCCGCGATCCTCGACTTCGCGCGCGCCCGCAACGCGACCCAGGTGCTCATCGGGGCCAGCCGGCGCGGGCGGCTGTCGACGCTGCTGCGCCCCGGCATCGGCGAGACGATCGTGTCCGAGTCCGGCGACATCGACGTGCACATCGTCACGCACGACGAGGCCCGACGGCGCCAGGCCAGGGTGCGCGAGGAGTCGGCGCTCGGACGACGTCGGACGTGGGCGGGCTTCGCCGTGGCGCTGCTCGGGCCGTTCGTGCTGGCCGGTCTGCTGCTCGCCACCCGCGACCTCCACGGTCTGCCCACCGAGGCCATGCTGTTCATGGTGCTCGTCATCGGCACCGCCCTGGTGGGTGGTCTGCGCCCGGCCGTCGTGGCCGCGTTCGTCAGCGGCGGCGTCCTGAACTACTTCTTCACGCCTCCCGTGCAGACGCTGCGCATCGCCACGGGCGAGAACGCGGTGGCGGTCGTCCTCTTCGTGGCGGTCGGCATGTCGGTCGCTCTCGTCGTCGATCGCGCGGCCCGGCTCGCCGGGCTGGCCGGCAGGGCCCGGGCGGAGGCCGACAGCCTGAGCGTGCTGGCGCACCAGCTTGTGCACGCGGGGAACGACCTGCGGCGTCTGCTGCGCACGACCGTCGACCTGTTCGGCGTCGACGGCGCCCAGCTGTGCACGACGGACGGCCGCGTGCTGGGGGAGCACGGCGTGACGTCGGGTCCGGAGCGGACGGTGCCGGTGGGCGACGAGCACGTACTCGTGCTGTGGGGGTCGGCGGCCGAGGCCGTGGAGGAGCCGTTGCTGGCGGCCGTCGTCGCCCACGCGACGGTGCTGCTGGAGCGCCGCGCGGCCGTGGCGCTCAAGGCCGAGCGACGGGTGCTGGCGGAGACCGCCCGGACGCGCACGGCGCTCCTCGCCGCCGTGTCCCACGACCTGCGGACGCCGCTGGCGGCGGTGAAGGCGGCGGTGAGCAGCCTGCGCGACCCCGGCGTCGACTGGTCCGACCAGGACCGAGCCGACCTGCTCGAGACCATCGAGGACGGCGCCGACCGGCTCGACGCGCTCGTGGTCGACCTGCTCGACATGAGCCGGCTGCAGACCGGGGCGGTCGTGGCTCGTGCGGAGCCCGTCGACGTGCTGTCGGTGGCCCAGCGGGCCGCCGCAGGGACGCCGACGGTGCTCGAGGTGCCCGACGACCTCCCGGAGGCGCGCGCCGACACCGCGCTGCTCGAGCGGGTGCTCGCGAACGTCGTCGAGAACGCCCACAAGCACGCGGCGGGCTCGACGGTGCGGGTCGACGCGACCGCCACGCGCGAGCACGTCGTGGTGCGCGTGGTCGACGGAGGACCCGGTGTGCCGGAGCACCGCCGAGCGCAGATGTTCGAGCCGTTCCAGCGTCTCGGCGACGTCCCGCGCGGGGCCGGGGTCGGGCTCGGCCTCGCCGTCGCCCGCGGTCTCACGGAGGCGATGGGCGGACGTCTGACCGCCGAGGACACCCCCGGCGGCGGGCTCACGCTCGTGGTCGAGCTGCCCCGGGAGGGCTCCATGACGCTGACGACGGGAGGCGACGACGCATGACGGTGGTGCTGGCGGTCGACGACGACGCGGCGATCCTGCGGACCCTGGGCATCGCGATGCGCGCGCGGGGCTACGAGGTCGAGACGGTGGCGGACGGCCGGTCCGCGCTGCAGTCGCTCACCGAGCGGGTGCCCGACGTCGTCCTGCTCGACCTGGGCCTGCCCGACCTCGACGGCACGGAGGTGCTGCGGCGGATCCGCGAGACGTCGCAGGTGCCCGTGGTCGTGCTGTCTGCGCGGCACGAGTCCGACGACAAGGTGGAGGCGCTCGACCTCGGGGCCGACGACTACGTGACGAAGCCGTTCGGCATGGAGGAGCTCCTGGCGCGCGTCCGGGCGGCGCTACGTCGGGCCGCGCCCTCGCGGGCGCCCGTCGTGACGGTGGGCGACCTGGTGCTCGACGTCGAGGACCGGCGGGCCACCCGGGCCGGCGAGCCGGTGCACCTGACCCCGACGGAGTGGAAGATCGTGGAGGTCCTGGCGCGGGCGCAGGGACGCCTGGTGCGCCAGACCACCCTCCTGACCGAGGTGTGGGGGCCGACCTACGAGCGGGAGACGCACTACCTGCGGGTCTACCTCGCGCAGCTGCGTCGCAAGCTCGAGGACGACCCCGCGCACCCGCGCATGCTGATCACCGATCCCGGGCTCGGTTACCGGCTGCTGTCGGACCTGTCCTGACGCGATCCTGACGTGACGCCCGCTGGATCCTTGACGCGTCCCGGGCGCAGGCTCTGAGCATGACCGCCGCACCCGACCACCGTCCCGTCCCCGCCGCACCCGCCGACGAGCCGCGACCTCCGCACACGCTGCAGGAGAGTCTGGAGCGGTTCGGCGGCGCGTGGCTGGCGGCCGGCGTGACGACCGTGGTCGGGGCGGTGGCCCTCACGGCGCGTGTCGTCGTCGGGTGACGGCTCAGTCGAGGTCGTCGCTGCGCACGAGCCGACGACGCACCGACAGCAGGTCGACGTCGGGCCGCGAGGCGAGGAGCCGCTCGGCTCGGTCGAGCAGCGCGTCGGCGTGGGCGTGGTCGCCCGACGTCAGGGCCACGCCCACGACGGTGCGTCGGTAGAGGTCGGTATGGCCGACCTCGGCCACCGACACGTCGAGCGCGCGTCGCAGCTCGGCCACGACGGGTCGCACGACCGCGCGCTTCTGCTTGAGCGTGTGCACGTCTCCGAGGAGCAGCTCGGCCTCGAGCCAGCCGACCCACATGGCTGCCACGGCGCTCAGGCGCGGGCGGCCCGCAGCTCCTCGACGAGCGTCGGCCGCGTGGGCTGCCAGCCCAACGAGCGCGCCTTGGCGCCGCTGGCCTGCTGGTCGAGGAGCAGCGCGTCGCCGAAGGCCTCGCCGAGCCTCTCGTGCACGGTCTCGACCGAGGTGCCCGCGACGGCGTCGGCCAGCGCGAGCCCGAGGTCGCGGACGCTGGGGGAGTGGCCGCTGACGCCGAGCAGGCGCCCGTGGCCGGAGCCGCTCGCGACGACCAGCGCGTAGAGGTCGGCCAGGTCGTCGACGTGGATCGTGGTCCAGTGCTGCTCGCCCGAGCCGATCAGCTCGAGTGCGCCCTCGCCGGTGCGGGGTGCGGCCACGAGCTGCTGGGCGATGCCCTGGCCCGGTGCGTGCACGATGCCGGGCTGCACGACGGTGGCGCGGACCGGGGAGTCGAGGAGCCGGTCCTCGCGTGCCTGGCGCCAGGCGGTGATGGCGGGCGCGTCGTACGGCGTCTCCTCGTCGAGGTCGGCGCCGGAGCCGTAGGTCCAGACCCCTCCGGTGTGCACGAACGGCTTGTCGGTGCCGCCGAAGGCCTCGACCGCGGCGTCGACGACGGCGTCGTCCATGGTCGCGGACGTCTCGTCGCCGGGGGCGGCGGTGTGCACGCCGGCGTCGTGCTCGCGCAGCTGCGCCGCCAGCCAGGCGTTGTCGAACAGGTCGCCCTGCAGCGGCGTGGCGCCCGCAGCGGCGACGGTCTGCCCGGAGCTCTCGCTCCGGACGACGGCGGTGACGGCGTGGCCGTCGTCGACGAGGCGGCGCAGCACGGCTGCACCCACGAACCCGGTTCCCCCGGTGAGCAGGATCTTCATGGGGTCGTCAACCGTGACGGTCCGTTCGGTGTTCCGGCGTGTCCGCTCCGTGGACGGTTCAGCCGAGGATCTCCATGAGCCAGTGCTCCTTCTTCTTCGGCTTGCGGTAGCGGTCGTCGCGGTACCGGTCGTCGGAGCGGTAGCGGTCGTCAGGGCGGTACCGGTCGTCCCGGTCGCGCTCAGGACGACGCTCGTCGCGCGGCGCGGGGGCTGCGGGGGCGTCGGCCGTGGCGCGGTCGAGGATCTTGTCGAGCTCGCCACGGTCGAGCCAGACGCCCCGGCACTCGGGGCAGTAGTCGATCTCGACGCCGGCGCGCTCGCTCATGGTCAGGGTGGAACCGTCGGTGGGGCACTTCATGGTGGGACCTCCTGCGTCGACAACGTGCCGCGCGCCGCGACGGTTCCCCTGGCCCGCGGCCGGTCCCGCATGACGTGAAGAAGGCCCTGACCGTCGTGGTCGAGGCCTTCTGTCTGGCACACCCCCACGAACTCGAACCGTGAACCCGCTGATGAGGAGTCGGCTGGTGTGTCGAGGGGGTCTTGGGGCTCTGGGGGCTGGGTGGCGTTCGGTCCTGCTGGACGTGAAGAAGGCCCCGACCGTGGTGGTCGAGGCCTTCTGTCTGGTACACCCCCACGGACTCGAACCGTGAACCCGCTGATTAAGAGTCAGCTGCTCTGCCAATTGAGCTAGGGGTGCTCGCGCTCAGAGAACATTACCAGCAGGGGTCCGGGAGCCGAAATCGGGGTCAGCGGCCGAGCAGCTCGAGCAGGGCGTGGGCGGCGTTGTGGCCCGCGATGCCGCTCACGGCGCCGCCACGTCGGGCGCCGCTGCCGCACAGCAGGATCCGGTCGTGGGCGGTCGCGACGCCCCACCGCTGGGCGGGGGTGTCGGCGGGCTCGTCGTCCTCGAGCCATGGCCAGGCGAGGTCGCCGTGGAAGATGTGTCCGCCGGGCATGGCGAGGGCCTGCTCGACGTCGGCGGGCGTCTTGACCTCCACGCCGAGCACGAGCGGCTCGAGGGGTTCGGCGAGGTACGCGTCGATGGCGGTGAGGAACCGCCGGTACTCGCGCTCGGCGGCTCCAGCGTCGAGCAGGTTCTCGTAGGGCGTGTGCAGGCCGAACCAGGTGAGGGTCTGGGCGTCGGTCGCCGCCAGCTCGGGTCCGAGGATCGACCGGTCGGTGAGGGTGTGGCAGTACAGCTCGCCCGACGCGAACGGCTGCTCCCCGCGCTCGGCCGCGGCATGGAGAGCCTCGACCTGGCTCATGGCCTCGTCGACGTGGAACGTGCCGGCGAACGCGACCGCCGGGTCGTCGCCGGAGCGGAGCCGGGGCAGGCGCGAGACGAGCAGGTTGATCTTGAGCTGGGAGCCGGACGGCTGGGGCACGCCGGCCTGGTCGCCGGGCCACAGCAGGGCGTCGAGGGCGTGCGGCGCGATACCGCTGAGCGCGTATGCGGCGCTGACGTGCAGGGGCCCGTCGTCGTCGACGGCGTCGACGACGACGCCGGCCTGCTCGCCGGGGTCTCCGCAGTCGCACGCCTCGTGCTCCTCGAGCTGCTTGACGCGCGTCACCGTGGCACCGGTCAGGATCCGCACCCCTGCCTCACGGGCGACGCGCTCCAGCTCGCCGGTCACCGCACCCATCCCGCCGACCGGCACCCGCCACTCGCCCGTCCCGTTGCCCACGAGGTGGTAGAGGAAGCAGCGGTTCTGCACCAGGGACGGGTCGTGCAGCGACGCGAAGGTGCCGATGAGCCCGTCCGTGCCGACCACGCCGCGCACGACGTCGTCGGCGAAGCGACGCTCCAGCGCCTCGCCCAGCGGTCGCTCGACGACGTCGGTCCAGACGGGCTGGCCGGTGGCGGGCCCGAGGTCGCCGACCCGGGGGAGCGGCCGCAGCAGCGTGGGCGCGACGGCAGCGGCCAGTCCGCCGACCTCGCCGTAGAACGCCTGCCAGGCCTCGAACGCGTCGTCGTCGCCGGTGAGGGCGCGGAAGGACGCCCGCGTGGCGTCGCCCTCGTCGGTCTCGACGAGCAGCCCGCGCGGCTCCCCGTCACGCTCGTAGGGCGTGTACGAGGCGGTGCCGCGCGAGCGCAGCTCCAGGTCGAGCCCGAGCTCCTTCACGAGCGCCTCGGGCATGAGGCTGACGAGGTAGGAGTAGCGCGAGAGCCGCGCGTCGTGCTCGGGGAAGGTCCGGGCGCTGACCGCTGCGCCGCCCACGTGGTCGAGCCGCTCCAGCAGCACGACGTCGAGGCCCGCCCGGGCCAGGTAGGTGGCGGCGACGAGCGCGTTGTGGCCTCCACCGAGCACCACGACGTCGGCCGTCTCCTCCCGCGACTCCGTGACCTCGCCGGACGCCGGCGCGTACCAGCCCGACCCCTCGGGCTGCGTGAACCACCTGCTCGTCATGGCGCCACTCTGGCAGAACGGACGCCTCGCCCGCGCAGCGTCGGGGTCAGCCCTGGCAGAACAGCTGCCCGTACGGCCCGGCCGAGGAGCGCTGCTCCGTGACCCTGCCGTCGACCGTGATCGTGCACGTGATCGTCGCGCCGCTCGGACCGGCCTGCATGAACATCTGCGCGTAGTCGGGTCGGCCGTACACGAGCGTGCTCATCGACCACGACGTCCCGACGCCGGTGGCCGTGCCGCTCGGTCGGTCACGGCTGGTCGGCACGAGGTAGCCGACGACGCCGATCGGCTCGCTCGACGTCGCACTCAGGGTGATGCGCCGGGCGCGGACGCTGAAGGTGCCGCCGCTGCCGGGAAGTCCGGCCGGCTCCTGCAACCCGGTCACCGAGCGGGGAGCGAGCCCCTTCGGCTCCGCGTCGGGGTCGGACGCGGCCGCCGACATCGACGGCGACGGCGTGGGACGGCTCAGCCCGGGGCGCTCGACGCCCTGGTCGTCGGCGGCTGCGGCGTCGCGACCGCCCGCGCCGGACCCGCCCATCGGCACCAGCAGGGCCGCCAGCAGGGCCAGCCCTGCCAGGAACCCCACCACCACGAAGGGGTGCCGTCGTATCGCGTCCACGGCTGCACAACGAGGGAGGCGGCACCGGGTTAGGCCGAGCGCCCTGGCGCGGCGCCTCCCAGGACGCGTCGTGGAGGGGTCTCTGTTTCACTGGAGGCATGCGCCCCGTCCCTCTCTCGCCCCACGCCCGTCAGGCCGCCCTCGACGCGATGGAGGCCGCCCCGCTCGACGTCCTGGTCATCGGGGGAGGAGTCGTCGGCGCCGGCGCCGCCCTCGACGCCGCCACCCGCGGTCTCTCGGTCGGTCTGGTCGAGGCGCGCGACTTCGCGTCGGGCACGTCGAGCCGGTCCAGCAAGCTCATGCACGGCGGCCTGCGCTACCTGGAGATGCTCGACTTCCGGCTCGTCGCCGAGGCCCTGAAGGAACGCGGGCTGAACCTGCAGAAGCTCGCGCCGCACCTCGTGCAGGAGGTGGCCTTCCTGTACCCGCTGCAGCACCGCGGCTGGGAGCGCTTCTACGCCGGGTCCGGCGTCGCGCTCTACGACGCGATGAGCAAGGCGTCCGGCTACGGCAAGGGCGTGCCGCTGCACCGCCACCACACCCGCCGCGGGGCGCGCAAGATCTTCCCCGGCCTGCGCAAGGACGCGCTCGTCGGCGCGCTCCGCTACTACGACGCCCAGGTCGACGACGCCCGCCACACGATGTTCCTCGCCCGCACGTCCGCCGCCTACGGCGCGCACGTCGCCAGCCGGACCCGCGTCGTCGACCTGCTCCGCGAGGGCGGTCGCGTGGTCGGCGCCCGCCTCAAGGACCTCGAGTCCGGGCGCGAGCTCGACGTCCGCGCGTCGGTGGTGCTCAACGCGACCGGCGTCTGGACCGACGAGACGCAGGGGATGGCCGCCGAGCGCGGCCAGTTCCACGTGCGCGCGTCCAAGGGCATCCACCTCGTCGTGCCGCGCGACCGCATCCGCGGCGAGGGCGGGCTCATCCTGCGCACCGAGAAGTCCGTGCTCTTCGTCATCCCGTGGGGCCGGCACTGGATCATCGGCACCACCGACACCGACTGGGACCTCTCGAAGGACCATCCGGCGGCCAGCCGCAACGACATCGACTACCTCCTCGAGCACGTCAACCGCGTGCTGGTCGAGCCGCTGACTCACGCCGACGTCGAGGGCGTCTACGCGGGCCTGCGGCCGCTGCTGGCGGGCGAGGACGAGGCCACCAGCAAGCTCTCGCGCGAGCACGCCGTCTCCACCAGCGTCAAGGGCCTCGTGGTGATCGCGGGCGGCAAGTACACGACGTACCGGGTGATGGCCAAGGACGCCGTCGACGCTGCCGTGCACAGCATGACCCGCCAGCTCGACCGCGTCGTCCCGGCGTCGTGCACCGAGGACGTGCCGTTGCTCGGCGCCGACGGCTTCGAGGCGCTCTGGAACCAGCGGCACCGTTTGGCCGCCGACAGCGGACTCTCCGTCGCGCGCATCGAGCACCTGCTGCGACGCTACGGGTCCCTCGTCGTCGAGGTGCTCGACCTCGTCACCACCGACCCGACGCTCGGCGAGCCCCTCGGCGGCGCCGACGACTACCTGCGCGCCGAGGTCGTCTACGGCACGACCCACGAGGGCGCGCGTCACCTCGACGACGTCATCGCCCGTCGCACCCGCATCTCCATCGAGACGTTCGACCGCGGCACCGAGGTGGCCCGCGAGGTCGCCGACCTCATGGGCGACGCGCTCGGGTGGACGAGCGAGCAGCGCGACGTCGAGGTCGAGCACTACCTCAAGCGGGTCGCCGCCGAGCGCGAGTCGCAGACCATGCCCGACGACGAGACGGCCGACGCCGCCCGCATGGGGGCTCCTGACGTCGTGCCGGTCGCCACCGCCGACACGCCGTGATGCACGACCCGCCGCCGGGCGCCCTCGACGACGTGGGTGACCTGGAGGACGACCCGGGACCCTCGCCGCTCGTGCGGACGCTGCGCCCCGTGCTCATCACGGCCGTCCTCGCCGTCCTCGTGCTCGGCGGGTTCGCCCTCGCGTCGCACCTGTGGGGCGACACCCGCACCGAGACCGGCGAGCTCGACCTGGAGGGCTCCGGACTCCTGCGGCTGCAGGCCGGGCCGACCGACGTGCGGGTCGTGCAGGGCGACGTCACGGTGCCTCGGTACGTGGCGCGCGTGACGAGCGGACTGTTCGACACGCACTTCGAGGTCGAGCGGGTGGGCGGGGCGACCCGGCTCGAGGCCGCGTGCCGCCCCCTCCTGAGCCCGGGCTGCGGCGTCGACGTGACGATCACGGTGCCCGAGGGCACGGCCGTCGACCTCCTGACCGGGTCCGGCGACGTCGACGTCTCGGGACTCGACGGGGCGGTGGCCGTGCGGACCGGGTCGGGCGACGTGGAGGTCGAGCGGCTGCGCACCCAGGACCTCACCGTCCGCAGCAACTCGGGCGACGTCGAGGCGACCTTCGCCCGCCCGCCGTTCGCCGTCAAGGTCGCCACCGGCAGCGGCGACGTCGACCTCGGCCTCCCGCAGACACGCACGCCCTACGCCGTCGACGCACGCAGCGAGTCCGGCGAGGTCGACGACGCCATCCCCGCCACCGACGCGCAGGACGCCCGCGTCGTGCGCGTCAGGACGCAGGCCGGCGACGTCGAGGTCGAGCAGGACGGGTCGTAGGGGGCTGCGGGCTCAGCTCCTCGTCGACCTGCTGGTGCGCTGCCTGCGGGGGTCTCGTCTTCTTGGTGCGCTGCTGCCGGGGGTCTCTTCTTGCTGGTGCGCTGCCTCGGCTTTCGTCGGGTGTGGTCTCCGAAAGGGCCTCGACCGGGCGGCTGGCGGCCGCGCTGGTCTGGGATCTCGGGCTGCGGCTCCTGCTGGGGGCGCAAGGATCGGCGTTCGTGCGTGAGACTCCGAGGCTTCTGCGTTAGCCACGGGATCCCGTCACCAACGCAGAAGTGTTCGACCTCAGGCGCGCGAAGGCAGATTCCTGCGTCCTACGCGAGCTGCAGCCCGAGAACCCGAGCCGCCGCCCTTCCAGCCGCCCGGTCGAGGCCCTTGCGGAGCGCAGGACGAGTCGAAGCCGCGCCGACGCCGCCCCACTCGACTGAGAAGCCGCGCCAACGCAGCCCCAGGTCGAGCGAGAACCGCCCCTGAACGCGACGACGCCCCCACCGCACGCGGTGGGGGCGTCGTGTGACTCGTCAGGGTGACGAGCTGAGATCAGAGCGGGCGGATGTTGGCCGCCTGCAGGCCCTTCTGGCCCTGCTCGACGTCGAACTCGACCTTCTGGTTCTCCTCGAGCGAGCGGTAGCCGCTCGCCTGGATGGCGCTGAAGTGGGCGAAGACGTCCTCGCCACCCTGGTCGGGGGCGATGAAGCCGAAGCCCTTGTCAGCGTTGAACCACTTCACAGTTCCGGTAGCCATATGTTTCTCCTTCGGTGGTGCGCATGCGCGTGTCGCATGCGACGGGTGTCGCGACGCGCATCAACCGGGAGAAGCTGGAGCGACCGGGGGGACCCGGGCGCTCGATCTTTCTGGCACAACAAACGCCTACAACTAACGCCCACCCTACACGTCCGGACGAGGACGACACACCCCGTCGTCCGGCGGGTCCGTCGGGGACGGCGCGCGGGTGTCGGCGCAGCATCCGCGGAGCCCGTGAGGGCGGCGGCAGACCGCCCGGGAACGGACGAGGCGCGACCCGCGCCGAGGTGGACACCTCGGGCGGCTCGCGCCTCGGTCACATGGGGTGGACGACGGGACTTGAACCCGCGGCCACCGGCACCACAAGCCGGTGCTCTACCAACTGAGCTACGCCCACCATGCGTGGCGGCAGGCCGTCACGACGCGGACGATCATAGCCCACGTCGCGCGCGGCCCCGCCGGTGCCCCGTCACGACTCCTCGGAGCCCTCCAGACGGCCGAGGGTCGAGCTGGCCGCGACCTCGGCGGCGATCGCACGGGCCGCCTCCGTCTCCGGCCCAGGATCGCCGACGAACACGGCGCGGCGGTAGTAGCGCAGCTCGTCGATGCTCTCGGCGATGTCGGCCAGCGCACGGTGGTGCCCGGCCTTCGCGGGAGCCGCGAAGTAGGCGCGCGGGAACCACTGGCGGGCGAGCTCCTTGATCGACGACACGTCGATGACGCGGTAGTGCAGGAAGCCCTCCAGCTCGACCATGTCGCGGGCGAGGAACGTCCGGTCGGTGCCGACCGTGTTGCCCGCGAGCGGCGCCTTGCGCGGCTCCTTCACGTGCTCGCGGACGTAGGCGAGCACCTGCTCCTCGGCGTCGCGCAGCGTCGTGCCGGCCTCGAGCTCGGTGATCAGCCCGGAGGCGGTGTGCATGCGCGTCACCACGTCGTTCATCTGCTCCAGCGCCTGCGCCGGGGGCTTGATGACGAGGTCGACGCCCTGCCCCAGCACGTTGAGCTCGTAGTCGGTGACGAGCGCCGCCACCTCCACCAACGCGTCGGTCTCGAGGGAGAGCCCGGTCATCTCGCAGTCGATCCACACCAGTCTGTCGTTCACGCGACCGACCCTAGGCCACCGTGACAGCCCCAGCCGCCCAGCCCGGGTAGCCTTCCAGGGAACCGACGGGGCGCGGTCTTCGTTGTGCCCCTCGAACGACGGGCGCACGCGTCCCGTCCTGTCCCAGACGCCGCACAGGAGCCAGACCACGTGAGCAACGACCGCAAGCAGCGAGCCGAGCAGATGCGCAAGGAGCGCGAGAAGGCCGACAAGCGCCAGCGCAACGTCATCACGATCGCGATCGTGGCCGTCGTCATCGCCCTCGTCGGCGTCGGCGGCTACGCCGTGAAGTCGACGGCCGACAAGAACGCCAAGAGCACCGACCTCGTCGCGCCGAAGAACACGAAGGACTACGGCATCGTCTACGACCAGGCGGCCGCCGAGTCCGCCGACGGCGGCGCCTCCGACGGTGGCGCCGCCTCCGGCGACGCCAAGCCGGTCAGCGTCGAGGTGTACGAGGACTTCCAGTGCCCCGTGTGCCAGCAGTTCGAGCAGGTCGCCGGCCCGATGCTGAAGCAGCAGGTGGCCTCCGGCGAGATCGCGCTCACCTACAAGCCGTTCTCCTTCCTCGACGAGAACGGCGGCAGCACCAACGACTACTCCAAGCGCGCCACCAACGCCGCGCTCTGCGCCCTCGACGCGGGCGGCGTCGACGACTACGTCAAGGTCCACGACTTCCTGTACGCCAACCAGCCGCAGGAGGGCACGGCCGGACCCGAGAACGCCAAGCTCGTGGAGGACCTCAAGAGCCTCGGCATCACCGGCGCGGGCATCGACTCGTGCGTGAAGTCCGAGAAGTTCGTCCCGTGGGTCGTCAAGGCCAAGGAGGTCGCGCAGGACAGCGACCGCGAGATCAGCGGCACGCCGACGGTGTTCGTCGACGGCAAGAAGCTCGACGACTTCAGCCCCGCCACGATCCAGAAGGCGGTCGAGGAGGCCAAGGCCTGACCCGGCTTCTCCCGCGCACGGCCCTCGCACCCTCGGTGCGGGGGCCGTGTCACGTCAGCAGCAGGCCCAGCCACGCCGCCGCGACGCACACGACGGCGGTGCCCACCGCGTGGGCGACGGCCCGGCCGCCCCGGCCGCGGAGCGCCAGGCGGGCGGAGTCGAGGCTCGCGGTGCTGAACGTCGTGTAGCCGCCGAGGAACCCCGTGGCCACGACCGTCCGGGCGGCGCCGTCGTCGAGCAGCCCGACGGCCAGCCCGATGAGGAACGACCCGGTGACGTTCACCGCGACGATGCCCCACGGGAACCGCCCGGACGAGCGCTGGCCGACCCAGGTGTCGACGAGCAGCCGCAGCACCGAGCCCGCGCCGCCGGCGACCGCCACCGCACCGGCGAGCAGCGCGCCTGTCACCGTGCACCCCGGACCCGCAGGGCGCGGCCGACGGCGAGCCCGCCCACCGACGCCGCGAAGCCGCCCGCGACGGTCGCCAGGAGGTAGACGAGGGCGTCGGCGGGTCGCCCGTCGGCGAGCAGGCCCTGGGTGTCCAGAGCGAAGGCGCTGTAGGTCGTGAAGCCGCCCATCAGGCCGGTGCCGAGCAGCAGGCGGGTGCGCGACGAGGCGACGGTGGCGGTCAGGACGCCGAGCAGGAACGCCCCGAGCAGGTTGACGCCGAGGATGCCGACCGGCAGTCCGTCGACCGGGTCGACGGACGCGGCCACGCCGTAACGGACCAGCGTGCCGACCGCTCCGCCGGCGGCCACCAGCGCCACTGCGTCCGGACGTGGCCAGGTCGTCGCCATGCTCGGACTCTACGACCCGCGGATAGGTTCGTCCCATGGACGTCTCACGGCTCGTGCTCGGCACCATGTACCTCGGCACCCGGACGGACGAGGCGACGTCGCGGGCGCTGCTCGACCGCTTCCTCGACGCCGGCGGACGCACCCTCGACACCGCCAACTGCTACGCCTTCTGGGTCGACCCGAGCGGGCACGGGGGAGCGAGCGAGCGCGTCATCGGCGGCTGGCTCGCGGCGGAGCCGTCGCGTCGCGACCGGGTCGAGCTGGCCACGAAGGTCGGTGTCGAGCCGCTCGACGTGCCCCGCGCGGACGGCCACACCGTTGAGGGGCTCTCGGGCGAGGTCGTGCGAGCCGGCTGCGAGGCGAGCCTGCGTCGCCTCGGCGTCGACGTGATCGACCTGTACTGGGCGCACGGGGAGGACCGGGGGACGCCGCTGGAGGAGACGGTGGAGGCGTTCGGCGCGTTGGTCGCCGCCGGCGCGGTGCGACGGCTGGGCGTCTCCAACCACCCGACCTGGCGGGTCGAGCGGGGCCGAGCCCTCGCCGAGGCGCGCGGGCTCGAGCCGTGGACGGCCCTGCAGCTCACGACGTCGTACGTGCACCCGCGGCCCGGCGCGGCGGTGGAGGGCAAGGACCACCGGTTCGGCTTCGTCACCGACGAGACCGTCGACTACGTCAGCGAGCACCCCGACCTCGAGCTGTGGGCGTACTCGCCGCTCGTGCAGGGCGCGTACGACCGGCCCGACCGTCCGTTCCCGCAGGCCTACCGGCATCCGGGCACGGAGCGACGTCTGGCGGTGCTGGACGACGTCGCACAGGCGCACGGCGTGGCGCGGTCGGTCGTCGTGCTGGCCTGGCTGCTGGCCTCGCGGCCCGAGGTGCGTCCGATCCTCGGCGTCAGCTCGGTGGAGCAGCTCGAGTCGGCCCTGCGCGTCGCCGACGTCGACCTCGCGCCCGACGAGCTCGCCGCCCTCGACGCCCCTGCGTGACGAGACGAGTCTGTGACGCGGGGATGAGAAGGGGTTCTGCTCTTCGATCTGAGCACCCGGGGAGGACTCGGTGTGAGCGCCCCCGGCAGGAATCGAACCTGCGACCCGAAGATTAGAAGGCTTCTGCTCTATCCATCTGAGCTACGGGGGCCCGCCCCCACCCTAGTGCCACCGAATCGGGGGGACGTGACGCGTGCCGTGGGGCGCGGGGCGACGCGTTCCCCTAGGCTCCGGGGGGTGAGCCAGCCACACGCGCAGGAGGCCGCGCCGGAGGTGGCGGGCCGCGGGACGATCCCCCGACGGATGCCCCGGTACGTCGAGCGTCCGCGTCAGCGGGGACGCACCGTGCTGATCGTGCTCACGGGCATCGGCGTGGCACTGGGCCTGGTCGAGGTCGTCGTGGTCGCCGCGGGTGCGGAGGCGCTCGAGGGCGCGCGCCTGGCCATCATCTACGCGCTGGTGCCGCTGCCGGTGCTGTGGTTCGTGTACTGGTGGCTCGACCGCTACGAGCCGGAGCCGCGTCGCTACAAGGTGGCCGCGTTCGTGTGGGGCGGTGTCGGCGCGGTCGGCATCGCGCTCGCCGTCCAGGTGCTGCTGGGGGAGACGACCGACCTGACGCAGAAGGAGCTGGCGACGTTCGTCGCCCCGGCGAGCGAGGAGCCCGCCAAGGGGTTGTTCCTGCTCCTGACGTTCCTGCGCTGGCGCCGCATCATCGACGGGTTCCTGGACGGCCTGATCGTGGCCGGTCTCGTGGGTCTGGGCTTCGCGTTCGTCGAGAACATCGGCTACTACGCGCTCAGCTACGCCGGCGGACCCGACGTGCCGATCGCCGGCGCCGAGGGTGCGGCCGGGACGTTCGTCGTCCGCGGGATCGCCAGCCCGTTCGCCCACCCGCTCTTCCTGTCGGCGTTCGGCATCGCGCTCGGCCTGGCCGTCGGCATCCGCTCGAAGGTGCTGAAGGTGCTGGTCGGCACCCTCGGTCTCGCGATCAGCATGGCCCTGCACGGGCTCTGGAACGGGTCCGCGTCGTACTTCGGGGGCGTGGGCTTCGCGCTCACCTACGTCGCGCTGTTCGTCCTGTTCGTCACGCTCGCCGTCGTCGCGATCGTCGCGCGCTCGCGCCAGGTGCGGACCCTCGAGCGCTCGCTGTCCTACGTCGCCGAGCGCGGCTGGATCCACCCGGCGGAGATCCCCTACCTCTCGCGCTTCGGGTACCGCAAGCAGGCCCGCCGGCACGCCCGCCGTCACCACGGCCGCGTGGCCGGGCGGATCGTGCGCCGCTACCAGCGCCTCGCCACGGAGATGGCCTTCCTGCACGACGCGATCATGCGCGGCCAGACGAAGCCGCACGGCGTCGAGCGCACCTACGCGCTGCTCGACGCGATGTACGGGCTGCGACCCGCGCTCCGCTTCCCCCCGCCCCTGCCCGTCGCGCACCGACGGTGACGCGACGCGGACGCACCGTGGTCACGCAGAGTCCACTACCGTGTCCCTTGACCCCGCGGAACAGCCGCAACGACACGTCGAGACGGGAGGAGCACCGGTGCCCAGCGAACACGCCTCGGCCGAGCTGCTGGGAGCGCTGAGCAAGCTCCTCACCGACGTCACGGCGGCCCCCCTCGCGCTCGAGGTCCCGGGTGTCGACGAGGTGCGTTCCACGCGGGCCGAGATGGTCGACCAGCTGTCCGACTACGTCATCCCGCGGCTCGTGCAGCTCGAGGCTCCGCTGTTGACGGTCGTGGGCGGGTCCACGGGCGCCGGCAAGTCGACGCTGGTCAACTCGCTCGTGGGGGAGCAGGTCACCCAGTCCGGCGTCCTGCGCCCGACCACGCGCTCGCCGGTGCTGGTGCACCACCCCGACGACGCGGAGTGGTTCCAGCCCGACCGCATCCTGCCCGAGCTGCCCCGCACCAAGGCGGTCACCAACGACGTCTACGCCCTGCGCCTGGCGCCCTCCACGGGGGTCCCGCGCGGCCTGGCGATCCTCGACGCGCCAGACATCGACTCGATCGACGCGGCCAACCGCGAGCTGGCGACGCAGCTGCTCGCGGCCGCCGACCTCTGGCTGTTCGTCACCTCGGCCGCGCGCTACGCCGACCAGGTGCCGTGGGACTACCTCGGGCGCGCCGCGGAGCGCAGCACGTCGGTGGCGGTCGTCCTCGACCGCACGCACGCCGACGCGGTCGTGGAGGTGCGAGGCCACCTCGCGCGCATGATGACGTCGCGCGGGCTGTCGGACTCCCCGCTCTTCACGGTGCCGGAGTCGGCGGTCGGCGAGGACGGCCTGCTGCCGCGCGAGGCCGTCGAGCCGATCCGCGGCTGGCTGCGCGACCTCGCGGCCGACCCCGAGGGTCGATCGGCCGTCGTCTTCGGCACGCTCGACGGCGCCGTGCGCCACAACGTGCTGCGCTCGCACGTCGTCGCCGACGGGCTCGACGAGCAGCTCGCCGCCGCACGTCAGCTGCACGACGACGCCACCCGCACCTACGCCGAGGCGGTCGACCTGCTGCGCCGGGCCACCGCCGACGGCACGGTCATGCGCGGCGAGGTGCTGACCCGCTGGCAGGAGTTCGTCGGCAACGGCGAGCTGCTGCGCTCCGTCGAGGAGCGCGTGAGCCGGATCCGCGACCGGCTCGTCGACCAGGTCACCGGCAAGCGCACCCGCTCCGCGGAGGTCAGCGAGGCGGTCGAGTCGGGGCTGCAGACCCTCCTCGTGGAGCAGCTCGAGGCGGCCGCGGAGGCGGTGTACCGCTCCTGGTCCTCGGTCGGAGCCGGCCGTGCGCTGATCGCCTCCGAGCGCGGTCTCGACCGCGCCTCCCGCGACGTCCGCGTCAAGGCCGAGCGCCTCGTCCGCGACTGGCAGGCTGAGGTGCTCGAGCTCGTCCGCGCCGAGGGCTCTGACAAGCGCCTCACCGCGAAGTTCCTCGCCTTCGGCGTCAACGGCATCGGCGTCGCGCTCATGGTGCTGGTGTTCGTCAGCGGCTCCGCGGGTCTCACCGGCGCCGAGGTCGGCGTCGCCGGCGGCACCGCCGTCGTCGCCCAGAAGCTGCTCGAGGCGATCTTCGGCGACCAGGCAGTCCGCCGCCTCGCCGAGCGCGCCCACACGTCGCTGGTCGCCGCGGTCGAGGCGCTCGCGACGGCGGAGAGCCGGCGCTACCTCGACCTCGTGAGCGACCCCGCCCTGATCGAGGCCTCCCAGGCCCGGCTGCGCGACGCCGCGCGCCGGGCCGAGTACGCACGTCACATCGACTTCCTGGACGGAGAGACCGCCTCATGAGCGAGCGCCCCGGACCTGTCGCGCGCGCGACCTCGGCGCTGTTCGGCGGCGAGCGCAACGACGTCGCCGCCCGCCTCGACGGCCTCGGCGAGGCGGTCGAGGCCGCCCGGGGCCGTCTCGACGACACCCTGCTGGACCCCGCCGCGGCGCTCGCCGAGCGGGCCTCGGAGCGGCTGCGGCTCTCCGGCGAGCACACGATCGTGGCGCTCGCGGGTGCCACGGGCTCGGGCAAGTCCTCGCTCTTCAACTGCCTGACCGACCTCGAGCTCGCCGGCGTCGGCGTGCGCCGTCCGACGACGTCGTGGGCCCTCGCGTGCTCGTGGGGACCCGACGGCGCGCAGGAGCTGCTCGAGTGGATGGGCATCCCCGCGCGCCACCAGGTGTCGCGCATGAGCATGCTCGACCGCTCGTCCGCCGACACGAAGCTCGACGGGCTCGTCCTGCTCGACCTGCCCGACCACGACTCCACCGAGGTCTCCCACCACCTCGAGATGGACCGGCTCGTCCAGTACGCCGACCTCCTCATCTGGGTCCTCGACCCGCAGAAGTACGCCGACGCGGCCATCCACGACCGCTACATCCGGCCGATGGCGGCCTACCGCGACGTCACGCTCGTCGTGCTCAACCAGATCGACCGCATCCACTTCTCCGAGCGGGAGCGGGCGCTGGGCGACGTGCGCGCCATCCTCGACCGCGAGGGTCTGCCGGGCGTGCCGGTCCTCGGCGTCTCCGCGCACCGCGGCGACGGGGTCGACGACCTCAAGCGCGAGCTCGCGCGCCGCATCCGCGCGAAGGCCTCCGCCAAGGAGCGCCTCGCGCAGGACATCGCGGCGTCGGCGGCGGGCATCGTCACGGTCGGGGGCCGCAGCGACATCCCGGGCATCACCGACATCGACCGCCAGGCGCTCGACCTCGCGCTGCTCGACAGCGTCGGCGCACCGCAGCTCGTCGAGGCGGTGGAGGCCTCGACGCTGCGCACCGCGCGCCGCCACACCGGCTGGCCGCCGCTGCGCTGGGTCGGACGCCTGCGCAAGGACCCGCTGCGCGAGCTCGGGATCGACCCCGACGGCTCCATCGCCTCGCTCTCGCGTGCCGTGCGGCCCTCGGTCGGGCACGTCCAGCGCGCCCAGGCCGAGTCGGCCGTGCGCGAGATCTCCGAGAAGGCGGCCGTCGGCCTCGAGCGACCCTGGCGCGACGCCGTGCGCGAGGCGTCGGTGAGCACGAGCGCCGACGTCGTGCGCGAGCTCGACGAGACCGTCGACCGCATCGACCTCGGCCTGTCCCGCACGCCGTTCTGGTGGCGCGCGGTCGACGTGCTGCAGTGGATCGCGTTCGCGGCGCTCGTCGTCGGCGTCGGCTGGGGAGCGGTCGAGCTGCTCAGCGGCCTCGTGGGCTGGCAGGTGGGTGACGCGCCGGTCGTGGCAGGCACGTCGCTGCCGCTGCTGCTCCTCCTCGGCGGGCTGGTCGGCGGTGTGCTGCTGGCCGCGTTGTCGCGGGCAGCCGTGCGGGCGAGTGCCCGGCGGCGGGCGCAGCAGGCCGACGCGACGCTGCGTCGCGCCGTCGCCGAGGTCTCCGAGCAGAAGGTGGTCGCGCCGCTGCAGGCCGAGCTCGACCGCTACGAGCGCTACCGCTCGGGCATCCTGCGCGCCCTGGGCTGAGTCCGCGGACGTCGCGGACCACCGCGAGGCGCGGCACGTCGGCCGCCGTCGGTACGCTGGGTGCCCTATGGCTGACTACGTTCTCTCCCTGCGCAACGTCCGCAAGGCCCACGGCGACAAGGTCGTCCTCGACGACGTGACCCTCTCGTTCCTGCACGGCGCCAAGATCGGCGTCGTGGGGCCGAACGGCATGGGCAAGTCCTCGCTCCTGAAGCTCATGGCCGGCCTCGACCAGCCGAACAACGGCGACATCGTCCGTGACCCCGAGGCCACCGTCGGCATGCTCCAGCAGGAGCCGCCCCTCACGGAGGGCAAGACCGTCCTGGAGAACGTCGAGGAGGCGGTCTCGGAGGTCAAGGACAAGATGAAGCGCCTCGAGGAGGCGTACGCCGAGATGGGCGAGCCCGACGCCGACTACGACGCCCTCATGGCCGAGACCGGCGACCTGCAGACGTTCCTCGACAGCGTCAACGCGTGGGACCTCGACTCGCGCCTCGACCAGGCGATGGACGCGCTGCGCTGCCCGCCGCCGGACGAGCTCGTCGACCACCTCTCCGGTGGTGAGCGCCGCCGCGTGGCGCTGTGCAAGCTGCTGCTCCAGCAGCCCGACCTGCTGCTCCTCGACGAGCCCACCAACCACCTCGACGCCGAGTCGGTGCAGTGGCTCGAGGGACACCTCAAGACCTACCCGGGCGCCGTCCTGGCCGTCACCCACGACCGCTACTTCCTCGACAACGTCGCCGAGTGGATCGCCGAGGTCGACCGCGGCCGCATCCACGGCTACGAGGGCAACTACTCCACCTACCTGGAGACGAAGAAGGAGCGCCTCAAGATCGAGGGCGCGAAGGACGCCAAGCGCGCCAAGATGCTGGAGAAGGAGCTCGACTGGGTCCGCTCCAACGCCAAGGGCCGTCAGGCCAAGAGCAAGGCGCGTCTGGCCCGCTACGAGGAGCTCGCGGCCGAGGCCGAGCGCGCCCGCAAGATCGACACGAGCGAGATCAACATCCCCGCCGGTCCGCGCCTCGGCGACGTCGTGCTCGACGCGAAGAGCCTCAGCAAGGGCTTCGAGGGCCGCACGCTGTGGGACGACATCAGCTTCTCGCTGCCGCGCGCCGGCATCGTCGGCGTCGTCGGCCCGAACGGCGTCGGCAAGACCACCCTCTTCCGCATGATCACCGGCAACGAGGTGCCCGACGCAGGGACCCTCGAGGTCGGCCAGACGGTCAAGATCTCCTACGCCGACCAGAGCCGGGGCAGCATCGCCGCCGACAAGAACGTCTGGGAGGTCGTCTCCGACGGGCTCGACTTCATCAAGGTCGCGAACTTCGAGATGAACAGCCGCGCCTACGTGGCCTCCTTCGGCTTCAAGGGCGCCGACCAGCAGAAGAAGGCCGGTGTGCTGTCCGGTGGTGAGCGCAACCGCCTCAACCTCGCGCTGACCCTCAAGCAGGGCGGCAACCTGCTGCTGCTCGACGAGCCCACCAACGACCTCGACGTCGAGACCCTGTCCTCGCTCGAGGACGCGCTGCTCGACTTCCCGGGCTGCGCCGTCGTCACGTCGCACGACCGCTGGTTCCTCGACCGCATCGCCACGCACATCCTGGCGTGGGAGGGCACCGAGGACGAGCCGGGCCGCTGGTTCTGGTTCGAGGGCAACTTCGCGTCCTATGAGGAGAACAAGATCGAGCGACTCGGCGAGGAGGCGGCGCGACCGCACCGCGTCACGCACCGTCGCCTCACCCGCGACTGAGCACTCCCGTCATGCGAGACGCCGACGCCCCTTCCTGGCTCAGGAAGGGGCGTCGGTGACTCGAGGCGGGGCCCGACGTCAGAAGCCGCGACCCTCGAGGCCGGTGCGGACGGCCTCCAGGACCCGCCCGACGGCGGCGAGGTCCTCGCGGCTGCAGCGTGCGACGAGGTAGTCGTGGACGCCGCGCACGTGGGTGTGGGCGGCCTGGGCGAGCACGTCGTGGCCGTGGTCGGTGAGCACGGCGCTCACCCCGCGACCGTCGGTGCAGCTCGCGGCGCGGCGCACGATGCCGTCACGCTCGAGTCGGGCGATGGTGTGGGTGATGCGGCTGCGCGAGTGCGAGACGGCGGCCGCGAGCTCGGCCATGCGGATCGAGCGGTCCTCGGCCTCGGAGAGGCGGACGAGGATCTCGTACTCGGCCATCGAGAGGTCGTGCGCGGCGCGCAGGTCGCGGTCGAGCTGGTCGAGGAGCACCGTCGAGCCGCCGAGGTAGGAGCGCCACCACCGCTGCTGCTCGGTGTCGAGCCAGGGCGTCGTGTCCGAGTTCTCGTCGATGGGGGCGCTGGTCATGGGGCACATCCTAGGTTCGTGGCGAGGCAGTCCAGGAGAGGGTGTTGATTGAGGCTTCAACTACATGGTAGCGTCTTCCTCGTTGACGGCTCAACCACGAGCCGCACCCCGACTTCAGGAGACACCTCATGAGCATCACCACCGGCACCTGGAACCTCGACCCCACGCACACCGAGATCGGCTTCGCCGTGCGTCATATCATGAGCAAGGTCCGCGGGAAGTTCGAGACCTTCGAGGGCTCGATCGTCAGCGCCGACCCGATCAGCGACTCGAAGGTCAGCGTCGAGGTCGACCTCTCCTCGATCAACACGGGCACCGCCGACCGTGACAACCACCTGCGCTCGAGCGACTTCTTCGACACCGAGACGCACCCGAAGATGACCTTCACCAGCACCGGCGTCGTCCAGAAGTCCGACGAGTCCTTCGTCGTCAACGGCGACCTCACGATCAAGGGCGTCACCAAGCCCCTGCAGCTCGACGTCGACTTCCTCGGCGAGGGCAAGGACCCGTGGGGCGGCACGCGCGTCGGCGTCGAGGCCACCGGCGAGATCAGCCGCAAGGAGTTCGGCATCGACTTCAACATCCCGCTCGAGGGCGACAAGGTCATGATCGGCGACAAGATCACCATCACGATCAACGCGGAGGCCGTGCTCGAGGCCTGAGCTCGCACCGCACCCCTGCGCAGCGCGACTGCGACAGCACCTCTGGCGGCGTCCACCCTTTCGGGTGGGCGCCGTCAGTCGTCGTGCGCCAGGACCATCCGCAGCGCCAGGCGGGCGTGCAGCTCGGCGACGTCCTGCGGCGTCTGCGGGCCGGTGGGGGAGAACCAGCGCACGAGGTCGATGCTGAGCGACAGGATCGCCCGGGTGGTGCCGACGACGTCGTCGACGGCGAAGTCGCCCGAGGCGACGCCCGCCTCGAGCACGCGCTGCATGACGCGCTCGATGGCGCGACGCAGCGCGGCCACCTCGGAGCGGTGCTCCGGGGTCAGCGCGTCGAACTCGTACTGCACGATGCGGCCGACGCGGCTGTGCGACGCGTGCCAGGCGCTGAAGTCGTGCACGAAGCGCCGCAGACGCTCGGGCGGGGCGGCGGCGGGGTCGTCGGCGGACTCCACGACCTGCAGGGCCGAGCGGTGCCCGTCGATGCTGACCGTGAAGAGCAGCGACTCCTTGGTGTCGTGGTGGACGTAGACCGCTGCCGGGCTCATGCCGGCGCGCGCCGCGATGTCGCGGGTCGTCGTCGCCGTGAAGCCCTTCTCGGCGAACGCCTCGACGGCGGCCTCCAGGAGCCGCTCGCGCGCTGTGGCGGTCATGACATCGTCCCTTTCGTCGGTTGACAGCATGGCCCATGCCGGGCACGCTAAGCAAGCGCTTACCTACTGGCGCGTCACTTCACGTCCGAGCACGAGACACACCAGAGCACGAGGGACCCGATGGACCGCACCGTCTACACCGCCGACCACGAGGACTTCCGCGACACCTGCGCGACGTTCCTGGCCAAGAAGGTCGCCCCGCACATCGAGCAGTACATCGAGGACAAGGCCCTCCCACGCGACTTCTGGCTGGCCGCGGGCGAGCTCGGCCTCCTCGGCCTGGAGATCCCCGAGGAGTTCGGCGGCGCCGGCGCCGAGGACTTCCGCTTCAACGCCGTCTGGGCCGAGGAGCTCAGCAAGGTCAGCGCCGCCCTCGCGTCCTGCGTCGGCATCCACTCCGACATCACCGCGCCGTACATCGTCGAGCTCGGCACGCAGGAGCAGAAGGAGCGCTGGCTGCCGAAGATCGCGTCGGGCGAGTGCCTGCTGGCCATCGGCATGACCGAGCCCGGCGGCGGGTCCGACCTTGCCGCGCTGAAGACCACCGCCGTCCGCGACGGCGACGAGTGGGTCATCAACGGCTCCAAGACCTTCATCACCAACGGCTACAGCGCCGACCTCGTGGTCACCGCCGTCCGCACGTCGCCGGAGAAGGGCGCCAAGGGCATCACCCTCTTCGCCATCGAGGCCGGCGACGAGGGCTTCAGTCGCGGCCGCAAGCTCGACAAGGTCGGCCAGACCGAGTCCGACACCGCCGAGCTGTTCTTCGAGAACGTCCGCGTCGGCGACGACCGCATCATCGGCGAGCTCGACCGCGGGTTCATCCACATGATGCAGAAGCTCCCGCAGGAGCGGCTCAGCTGCGCGATCTCCAACATCGCCCACGCCAAGCAGATCCTCGTCGAGACCATCCAGTACGCCAAGGACCGCAAGGCGTTCGGCCAGGCCATCGGCAACTTCCAGTGGAACAAGTTCCTCATCGCTGAGCTCGTCACCAAGATCGAGGTCGCCGAGGCCTACCTCGACAACGCCGTCGCCGCCCACGCCGAGAAGAAGTTCAGCGCCGTCGACGCCGCCAAGGCCAAGTGGTACACCTCCGACGTCCAGAACCAGGTGCTCGACCACTGCGTCCAGATCCACGGCGGCTACGGCTTCATGAACGAGTACCGCGTGGCCCGCGCCTGGCGCGACGCCCGCGTGACCCGCATCTGGGCCGGCTCCAACGAGATCATGAAGGAGCTCATCGGCCGCGACCTCGGCCTCTGAGCGCTAGTCCCTTTGCCGCCCCAGCTGATCGCGGAGTCCCGGCACCCCTGCCGGGTCCCTCCACCGCCCCAGCTGATCGCGGGGGCACGGGCCCCGCACCTGCACGACGCCGCACCACCCCACCACCGGAAGGCAGCACCATGACCGAAGCCGTCATCGTCTCGACCGCCCGCTCGCCCATCGGCCGCGCCGTCAAGGGCTCGCTGAAGGACATGCGTCCCGACGACCTCACCGTGCAGATGGTGCAGGCCGCCCTCGAGAAGGTCCCCGGGCTCGACCCGAAGGACATCACCGACCTGCACCTCGGCGTCGGCCAGCCGGCCGGCGAGGCGGGTCACAACCTGGCGCGTGCCGTGGCCGTGCTCTCCGGCATGGACCACCTGCCCGGCGTCACCGTGAACCGCTACTGCTCGTCGTCGCTGCAGACCACCCGCATGGCGTTCCACGCCATCAAGGCCGGTGAGGGCGACGCCTACATCTCCGCCGGCGTGGAGACGGTGAGCCGCTTCCAGAACGGCTTCTCCGACCTGCCCGGCTCGGAGAACCCGCTGTTCGCCGACGCGATCGCCCGCACCGCGAAGCGCGCCGAGGGCGGTGCCGACACCTGGACGGACCCGCGCGAGGGCGGCGAGCTCCCCGACCTCTACATCGCGATGGGCCAGACGGCCGAGAACGTCGCCCAGCACCTCGGCATGAGCCGCGAGGAGCAGGACGAGTTCGGCGTGCGCAGCCAGAACCTCGCGGAGGCGGCCATCGAGTCCGGCTTCTGGGCGAAGGACATCACCCCGGTGACGCTGCCCGACGGCACCGTCGTCTCGAAGGACGACGGACCCCGCGCCGGCGTCACGCTCGAGGCCGTGAGCCAGCTCAAGCCGGTATTCCGTCCCGACGGCACCGTGACGGCCGGCAACGCGTGTCCGCTCAACGACGGTGCCGCCGCCGTGGTCATCATGAGCGACGAGAAGGCCAAGGCGCTCGGCCTGACGCCCCTCGCGCGCATCGTCTCCACCGCCGTGACCGGCCTGTCTCCGGAGATCATGGGCCTCGGCCCGGTCGAGGCCATCCCGGCCGCCCTGCGCAACGCCGGCATGGGCATCGACGACATCGACCTCTACGAGATCAACGAGGCCTTCGCGGTCCAGTCGTGGGGCTCGGCGAAGGTGCTCGGCATCCCGCTGGAGAAGCTCAACGTCAACGGCGGCGCGATCGCCGTCGGTCACCCGTTCGGCATGACCGGCGCGCGCATCACCAGCACGCTCATCAACTCCCTGCAGTGGCACGACAAGCAGTTCGGCGTCGAGTCGATGTGCGTCGGCGGCGGCATGGGCATGGCGATGGTCATCGAGCGGCTGTCCTGATGGGTCGCTTCGACGGCAAGGTCGCGATCGTCACCGGCGCGAGCCGGGGGATCGGCCTGGGCATCGCGCAGCGACTCGTCGACGACGGGGCAAAGGTGCTGGTCACGGCACGCAAGGCCGACGCGCTCAAGGAGGCCGTGGCGTCGCTCGGGGCCGACCGGGCCGCGTTCGTGGCCGGCTCGGGCGACGACGCCGCGCACCAGGAGGAGGCGGTCCGCACCGCGATCGAGCGGTTCGGTCGGCTCGACTTCCTGGTGAACAACACCGGCATCAACCCGGTGTACGGCCGCATGATCGACATCGACCTCGAGGCCGCGGCGAAGATCTTCGCGGTCAACGTGCTGTCGGCCGTCGCGTGGGCGCAGCAGGCGTACCGGCAGTGGATGGGCGAGCACGGCGGCGCGATCGTCAACGTGTCGTCGGTGGCCGGGCCGAAGCCGGCCCCGAACATCGGCATGTACGGCGCGTCGAAGTCGGCGCTCATCCACGTGACCGAGGAGCTGGCGGTCGAGCTCGGCCCCGACATCCGGGTCAACGGTGTGGCGCCGGCCGTCGTGAAGACGAAGTTCGCGAAGGCGCTCTACGACGGTCGTGAGGACGAGGTGTCGGCCCCGTACCCGCTCAAGCGACTCGGCCTGCCCGAGGACATCGCCGGCGTCGTCGGGTTCCTGCTGTCCGACGACGCGGCCTGGCTGACCGGTCAGACGATCACCGCCGACGGCGGCCTCCTGCTGACCGGCGGCGTCTGACGTCGCTGCCGTCCTCGACGACCCCGCGGCCACCTGGTGGCTGCGGGGTCGTCCGTCTGTGCCGAGGACCTGCTGCTGCGCTGCGTGACCTTCCCCGTCCATCGGTGGATCTGCAACCGCAGGAGTGCCCCTGATGTTGCTGAGGCACCGATGCGCAGGAGGTCGGCCGGTCGGTGTCGGGGCAACGACAGGAGCGTGTCTGCGGTTGCCCAGGCACCGATGGGGGGGAGGAGAAGCGGGCGGGTGGCGTGCGCCGCGTCGTGTGACACGAAGAACATGAGGAAACCCTCGGAATAAACTTGAGGTTCCTCTCACGTTTTGCGACGATGGGGGTTCCGCCCACCTGTCGCAGCGAGGTATCACGACGTGACCACCACCCCCACGAGCCCGACGAGCACCACCACCGCCACGGGAGGCCGCCGCGAGGCGCTGGTCGACCGGCTCCGAGGGGGCCAGCGCTACGCCGTGGTCGCCGGCGGGCAGGGGGAGCCGTGGCTCGAGCCGCTCGCCGCGCTCGTGCGCGACTTCGCCCTCGAGTCCGACGTCGCCGGTCTCGTCGCGCGCGCCGAGCAGCGTCTTGCGCCGGTCGCCGCCGAGCTGCTGCGCACGGGCGTCGACGTCGCGCCGCTCGCCTGGCTCGACGCGCTCGCCGTCGGCGAGTCGGCCGAGGACGACGACGCTCCTGAGGTCCCCGACGCGGCGGCGCTGCAGGCGCCCGCGGTGTCGGTGCCCGGCATCCTGCTGACCCAGCTGGCCGGCCTCGCCGCCCTCCAGCGTCAGGGCCTCGACGTCGTCGCGACGCCGCCGGTCGCCTGCGCCGGGCACTCCCAGGGCGCGTACGTGGTGGAGGCGCTGGCGGGGGCGGACCCGGCCGACCTCTACGCCCACGCGCGGCTGGCGGGCGCCGCCGCGCAGGTCGTCGGTCGTCGCCGTGACCTGCTCGGCGCGACCATGCTCAGCGTGTCCGGGGAGAGCCCCGAGCGCGTCGCCGCCGCCCTGGCGTCGCTGCCCGCCTCGGCAGGCGTCGTCACCCGGCTGCGCAACGGTCGCCGCGCCGTCGTGCTGTCGGGGCCGCAGGAGGGTCTGCGGCGTGCTGTCGCGCTGCTCGACGAGCTCGCGGCAGCGGAGAAGGACGAGCGGGCCAGCAAGCTGACCGGCGGTGCCCCGTTCGCACCCGTCGTGGAGCCCGTCGCCGCCCGGCTAGCCTTCCACCACCCCGACCTCGACGCCGCCGCCGACCTCGCCGCGACGTGGGCCGACGTGTGCGGTCTCGACGCCGAGCAGGCCCGTCGCCTCACGCGTCGGGCGATCGTCGACCCGGTCGACTGGGTCGCGGAGGTCGAGCGTGTCCTCGACGCCGGCGCCGAGTGGCTGCTCGACGTCGGCCCCGGCGACCTCGCCGCGCGTCTGAGCGCCGGCGAGGCCAAGGTCCGGGGAGCGGGCGTCGTGTCCGTCGCGACCCGTCGCGGGCACCGGGAGCTCACCGTCCCTGGAGCCGCGCCGCGGCGAAGCCGTCCCTGGAGCTCCTACGCCCCCACGGCCGCCACGCTGCCCGACGGCTCGCTGCGCGTCGAGACCGCCTTCACCCGTCTCACGGGCCTCTCGCCCGTCCTCCTCGCGGGCATGACGCCTACGACCGTCGACGCCAAGATCGTCGCCGCGGCTGCCAACGCCGGGTTCTGGGCCGAGCTGGCCGGTGGCGGCCAGGTGAGCGAGCCGATCTTCGCCGACCGCATGGTCGAGCTGCGCGAGCTGCTCGAAGAGGGCCGCACCTTCCAGTTCAACTCCCTCTTCCTCGACCCGTACCTCTGGAAGCTGCAGCTCGGCGGCCAGCGGCTGGTGCAGAAGGCGCGCGCTGCGGGCGCGCCGGTCGACGGCGTCGTCGTCACCGCGGGCGTCCCCGAGCTCGACGAGGCCGTCGCGCTCGTCGAGGAGCTCTCGGAGGTGGGTGTCCAGCACGTCGCGTTCAAGCCGGGCACCGTCGCGCAGATCCGTCAGGTGCTCGCCATCGCGGAGCAGGTCGCACCGCGTCCGGTCATGATCCAGATCGAGGGCGGGAAGGCCGGCGGTCACCACTCCTGGGAGGACCTCGACGACCTGCTCGTCGCCACGTACGCCCAGCTGCGCGCGCACGACAACGTCGTGGTGTGCGTCGGCGGCGGCATCGGCACGCCCGAGGTCGCCGCGGCCTACCTGACCGGCGAGTGGGCGCGTGCCCACGGCCACCCGGTGATGCCGCTCGACGGCGTGCTCGTCGGCACGGCCGCCATGGCGACGCTCGAGGCCACCACCGCGCCCGACGTCAAGCAGCTGCTCGTCGACACCCCGGGCACCACCGACTGGGTGGGTGCGGGCCACGCGTCCGGCGGCATGGCGTCGGGTCGCAGCCAGCTCGGTGCCGACATCCACGAGATCGACAACACCGCCTCGCGCACCGGTCGCCTGCTCGACGAGGTGGCCGGTGACGCCGACGCCGTCGCGGCCCGCCGCGACGAGATCGTCGAGGCGCTCGACCGCACCGCCAAGCCGTACTTCGGCGACGTCGCCGCCATGACCTACGGCGCCTGGCTCGACCGCTTCGCGGCCCTCACGACCGACCATGTCGCCTCGACGGGCATCGACGAGGACGGAGGCAGCACCTGGCTCGACGTGACCTTGCGCGATCGCTTCCACACGATGCTGCAGCGCGCGGAGGCGCGTCTGGCGCCCGAGGACCACGGCGACGTCGCCACGCTCTTCGCCGCGCCGGCCGACGTCGAGGACGCGGCGACTGCCCTCGCTACGCTGCGGGAGACCTACCCGGCCGCCGACGACGTCGTGCTGCACCCGGCCGACGTACCGTTCTTCGTGCAGGTGTGCCGTCGCCCGGGCAAGCCCGTGCCGTTCGTGCCGGTGATCGACGCCGACGTGCGTCGCTGGTGGCGCTCGGACTCGCTGTGGCAGGCGCACGACCCGCGCTTCGGCGCCGACCAGGTCTGCGTCATCCCCGGCACGGTCTCGGTCGCCGGCATCACCCGCGTCGACGAGCCGGTGGGCGACCTGCTGCGCCGCTTCGAGGAGGCGACGGTCGACGCGGTGCTCGCCGCAGGCGCCGCGCCGCGCGAGGTCGTCGGCCTGCGTCGCGCGGAGGGTGCCGACGGCGCCGTCTCGCTCGTGCTGGCGGCGCCGGACGCCGTCTGGGCCGGCCGCACGGTCCGCAACCCCGTCCACCGGCTCGGGGCCCCGGCCTCGACGTCGAGCGGGTGGGTCATCGTGGCCCCCGAGCGCGCGGAGCACCCCGAGACGGGTGCCGTGCTGACCGGGGCAGGGAGCACGGCCGAGCTGACGGTCCCGCTCGACCGCGCCGGCCGGGTGCTGACCCTGGCCTTCGACGTGACCGACGCCGTCGCCACCGGCGCGGCGCCCGTCGCGAGGGGGTCATCGAGGTGACATCCGCGGATACCGACCGGGGTACGACCGGGACTACGCCTTAACTATTTTACTTTCGGTGGTCTATGGCCCCGTCTAGTCCCAAAGGGCCATTTCTGCGTCTCGCATCTGGCCGGCGGTACTACGACCTCTCTTTACTTTCGCGAGTCTGCTCCCGCTGTCGACCGAGCCCTCGCTCGCGAAAGGTCCTGCCATGTCGAGATCCCCCGGAAGGGCGCTGCTGAGCCTTCTCACAGCGCTCCTCGCGACCTTGGTCGGGTTGAGTCTTGTGCTCGGCTCCTCGCCCGCCCTGTCTGCTGCCCCGCCCGAGGACGGGGAAGTCCCCACGCCCCAACCGGGGCAATCGGTCATCTGGGGCTCGATTGGCGTCCAGAGCGACCAGTCGCTTCTCGACGGCGCGACGGTCCGAGCCGTGTCGGCGGGGTCGGACGACGTCGTCGCCGAGGACATCACCGGTGACCCGAGTGAAGGAGAGGCGACAGGGTACTTCGAGCTGCACGTGCCCCCGGGGACGTACGACGTCGTCATCGATCCGAGCGAGGTGGCGCCCGAATTGGCCCCACTCACCATCCCCGAGAACTCGCTGCAGGCCAATGGCGGCCTCCAGTTCAGCACCCTGTACCTGTCCGAGAAGTCGGATGGGCCGACCGATGGGCCGACCGATGGGCCGACCGATGGGCCGACCGACGACCCGACCGATGGGC
>LULJ01000066.1_pt1 | contig 88765 bp, 92 predicted proteins | sample 728171 | NCBI WGS metagenome assembly LULJ01 (sample SAMN03860292, study PRJNA289734) | marine metagenome | biome: seawater column; feature: ocean; material: water; isolation source: Red Sea water column Station 169 - depth 25m | place: Saudi Arabia: Red Sea | collected 2011-10-15 | depth 25 m
ACTGCATTTGATGTTTCAACTGCTACATTTGATGGTGCATATAGTCTCACTGGTAAAGAACAAAGAGCTAATTCAATTGCATTTAATAATGATGGTACCAGAATGTTTATTGCTGGTGTAGGAAATGACTCACAAGTACGTATTCATGAATTTTCACTAGATACAGCATTTGATCTTAGCTCAGGAGTTACTCAACTTAATACTGAAGACCTAATTTCTTTTCACAATCACATAGATGGAGTTACTTTTAATTACGATGGTACTAAAATGTATACCATTAATGGTACAGAAGATTTGATGTCTCAGTTTAAATTAACCACACCTTATGATGTTTCTACTTTATCTCTTGAAGGCACCTATGATGTAAGTTCTCTTACTAATAATTCAAGAGAAGTTGTGTTTAGTAATGATGGAAGTAAAATGTTTATTCTTGATGATCTCGATAATAAAATTCATGAATTCAACCTAAGTTGTAATTGGAGCATAATCGATGGTGCATGTGATGATCCAATAACTACTTCTGATGAGGGCAAAGATACTTTAAGCTCAATCGAGTCTCAAACTGCAACTGCTAAACAAATTGCTATTCAAGCAAGTACTCCAGTTCTTAACCGTATGTATTGGTTAAGAAGACATAGAACAAGCGATCAATTAAGTAATCAAAACATTAAATTTAACTTTCCAAATAAAACAATAGCATCTTTAGCAAAAGTTATTCCAATATCGGAAAAATCAAATAATACTCTAAACAAGTTGTCTGACAGCTGGTCATTTTGGAGTGAAGGTAGTGTGAGTTTTGGCAAAACAGGTGATACATCTTCTTCATCATCTAAAAAAATTAATACCAAGGGCATTACACTTGGAATGGATAAAAAGATAAGCAAAAATAAATTATATGGTTATGCCCTTAGATTTGGTAATGATGATGTTGATGTAGGTACATCTGGAACTAATTTAGATACTGAGTCTTTTAGTTTATCTCTTTATGGAACTTTTTCTCATAATGATAAAAAATTTACTGAGGGTATTCTTGGAATAAGCACATTGAAGACTGATCATCTTAGAAAAGGGGGAGGAAGCACTAGAACAGGAGAGAGAGATGGTTCACAAATATTTGGCTCACTTAACTATTTATCAACATATAAAAAAGAAAATTTTAATATTACTCCTAATTTTAGAATTGATTTAAGCTATACAGAGTTGTCCAAATATAGAGAAAAAGGTCCTGCAGCTTTAGTTTACAAAGCTCAAACAATTGAAACTGGAATGATATCTGCTGGTTTTACAATAAGTGATATTTTAAATTTTAATACTTTTACTTTTAAACCAAATGGTGGATTAGAGCTTGGGGTAGATTTTAGTCCGTCTTCAGACGCTACTTATCGTTATCTATCTGAAACTACAGAATATACAAAATCAATTGATCAAGATTCTAAAAATTTAATAGCAAATATTGGATTTGATTTAGTAACTGATAATGGTTTTTCTATAATGACTATCTATGAAAGAAATCAAAGTGACAATGCCCATAGCGATACTCTGTATATAGGATTTGGTTATATTCCCTCAGATAACAATGAATACGCTATGAGCTTAGATAATGATAAAGCATCTCTAACTTATAACAAAAATTTAAATGGTTTTGATATCAGAGTGAATTCAAATTATAATTTGATGAGTTCAATTCCTGATTATGGTGCAACTATTGAGCTTGTTAGTACTTTTTAAAATTATTCGTTTGAATACCAATAATCCCAGAGAATAAAAAAAACTTGATTAGTGTTGTAAATGATCTAATGTAAAGTTGTGAGAATTATTATTTTTATATCTGCATTACTTTTATTAAACTCATGTGCCAGCACTATGTCTGGTAATACTCAGCCAGTTACAATTTCTACAAATGTTGCAAACGCAAAGTGTACACTAACTAATGAAAAAGGTTCTTGGTTAGCACAAGCACCTGGCAGTGCTGTGGTCACAAATTCAAGAGAAAATTTATCTGTTAGATGTGAAAAAAAAGGATATCAAACAGCAGTTGTTAGTGTGCCATCAAAACATAAAGACTCAGCTACATGGGGAAATGTTATATTAGGTGGTGGGATAGGTTATATCTGGGATAGAAACACAGGGGCTGCATTTATATATCCATCAACAATAAACTTGACTTTGGTTAAGAATGAAACGTCAAATACAAATCAATCAACTGATGTTAAGTTATCAGGAAGCACAGTAGAACAATTGAAACAATTAAACGATTTGTACAAATCAGGTATATTGACTGAAAAAGAATTTACTAAAGCCAAAAAAAAATTATTAAATTAAATCTTTAAAACTCAAAACTTAGCTAGTCAGCTTTGTAAAAAATTATTCGTTTGAATATCCGTATTTACGTAATCTTACATCACCAGTTCTTGCATGAGCTTCCATGCCTTCGTATCTTGAAATCCTAGCAGCTGCTGAACCAACTTCTTTTGTAGATTCTTTTGTCATTCTTTGAAAACTTAATGTTTTTATAAATTTACCAACGAATAATCCTCCAGTATATTTACCAGCACCTTTAGTTGGTAATATATGATTAGTACCAGAACATTTATCACCATAAGCAACAGTTGTTTCTTCTCCTATAAATAACGAACCGTAATTTTTTAATTTCTTATGAAACCATTCAAGATTTTTAGTTTGTATCTCTAAATGCTCAGGCGCATAGTCATCACTCATTTTCACCATTTCTTCATCCGTATCGCATAAAATAACTTCACCGTAATCCCTCCAAGCAGCCTCTGCACTTAACCTTGGAACTTCTGGAAGTTTCTCTATTAATTCTGGAACTCGTTTCATCACTTCATCTGCAAGTTTTTGGCTTGTAGTGTATAACCAACATGGAGAATTATACCCATGTTCAGCCTGACCAACTAAATCAACAGCTACAATTTCTGGATCTGCAGTTTCATCTGCAATAATTCCAATTTCTGTTGGACCAGCAAATAAATCAATTCCGACTTTTCCAAATAAAATTCTTTTAGCTTCAGCAACAAATTGATTTCCAGGACCAACTAAAATATCAGCTGGAGCATTTCCAAACATTCCATATGTCATTGCAGCAATAGCTGGAACTCCACCAAGATTTAAAATTACATCGGCGCCACATAAATTTGCTGTATAAATTATGGAAGGGTGGGCACCAATTACTTCTTTAGGGGGACTACAAGCAATAATATTTTTAACACCAGCAACTTTTGCAGTTGTAACACTCATTACTGCAGATGCTATGTGGGCGTATCTTCCACCAGGTATATAACAGCCTGCAGTATTAACAGGTACTAACTTTTGACCAGCATATAATCCGTTTGATAATTCAACTTCAAAGTCTTTTCCATAGTTTTCAAGTTGCGCTTCTGCAAATTTACGAACTCTATCGTATGAAAATTTAATATCGTCTTTAGTTTTTTGATCTAAATTTTTATTTATTTCCTCTATTTTTTCTTTTGAAACAATTATTTCTCCATCATATTTATCAAATTTTTTAGTTAATTCTTTACAACCTTCTTCTTTTGATTTTTCTAATTTTTTTAAAAGATTTTGAACTATATCTTTTGTTTTAGTGTCATCTGTTGATGCAGTTTTAGATGCTTTTTTTAAATATTTAATTGTCATTTTTTTAAATTTATATTGTTTTATTAATCTAATGCAACAACTGCAGCAGCAATAGAAGCAAGTCTTGCTGTTGCTTCATCCGATCTACTTGTTATAACTACTGGTACTTTTCCTCCAATTACTACACCAGCTGCACAAGCTCCCATAAAGTAAATCATCATTTTTACTAAAGCATTTCCACTTTCAACACTAGGAACTAAAAGAACATCAGCATCTCCTGCAACTACATTTTTAATTCCTTTAATTTCTGCAGATTTTTTTGAAATACAGTTATCAAAAGCCAAAGGACCAAATACATCTGCATCTAAACCTTCTTTTTTTGAAAGTTCGGTAATTTCTTTTGCCTCCATTGAACTTTGAATACTATCTAAAACTTCTTCCGTCGCTGATAATACAGCAACCTTCGGTCTGTTGTTTCCGATTCTTTTTGAAAAATCTATAACGTTTTTCAATATATGCATTTTTGTTTTTACATTTGGTAAAACGTTTAAAGCACCATCAGTGATTATTAACGGCTTATCATCTTTTTCTAACGTCATATGCCAAACATGACTTAATCTAGTTTTACCAAGAAGTTTATATTCTCTTTTTAAAACTTCTTTCATCAGTATATCCGTATGTATATGACCCTTTACTATAATCTTAACTTTGCCCTGCATTGCAAGTTTAGCAGCAACTGCCGCTGTATTATTTTCTACTGGCTCATGAATTACCTCATAACCTGAAATATCAAATTGAATTTCATTAGCACATTTTTGAATTTGATCTTTATCACCAATAAATATTGGTTTGATTAAATCTTCTTTAACAGCATCCATTACGGATTGCATTGGAAGAGGTTTTCCAGCATTAACAATTGCAGCTGTTGCACCTTTCTTTTTTATAGAAGCATCCAGTAAATTGTTTGGACAAATTATTTGTTTATTAGAAAGCATTTAGTTTTCTTAAATCTTCCATAATACTTTTTGGTATTGGAATATTCCTTTTCATATTTTTTTTATATCTTTTTTTTGTGCCTTCACCAGGAAAATTTATTTCTTTAACTCCTTTGATTTTTGGTAATTTCTTTATAATTCTAATGTTCTCTTTAATTCTTTTAATATAATTGCTTCCAATAAAAATATTTGGTTTTACAGCCATAAATAAATGTCCAACATTTTGTGGTCCTTTAAAATCATCAAATGGGTCTCTCACTTTACCTCCATGGTTTGCACCTGTCATAACTCCACTTAATATGTCTACCATCCAGGCTAAACCTGATCCTCTAAATCCTGCAATAGGTAGCTGCACACCTTTAAGAGCTTTAATTGGATCTGTAGTTGGCTTTCCATTTTTATCTAAAGCTACCCCTAAAGGAATTTTATGACCTAAATTAGCCGCTACTCTTATTTTGCCTCTATTAATCATTGATACTGATGTATCTAATATAAATGGAACTTTATTGCCCGAGGGTGTTCCAAAACAAATCGGGTTTGTTCCAAATAAAGTTTTCTTTGATCCATATGGTGCAATAGCTGGTGGTGCATTTGTAAAACACCATACCATTAAATTTTTTTTAACAGCTTGTTCGACAAAATAACTAGATAAACCGTAGTGGCCAGAATTTTTTACACCAACCATTCCAATTCCAGTTTTTTTTGTATTTTTAATTAATGATTTGATAGCGATATCAGCTGCAACAAATCCAATGGAGTTATTAGCATCTACATATGAAATCGAATTAGATATTTTTTTTATTTTAATTTTTGGTTTGGGATTGATAACCTTTTTATCAATTCTATCACAATACATCTTAAGTCTTGATAAACCATGAGAATGAGCACCAACTAATTCTGCATTAATTAAAGCTTTAGCACTAATCATGGCGTGCGTTGAACTTAAACCTCTTTTCTTTAATACTTTAATAATTATGTTTGTTAATTTTTTTGCATTAGCCATAAAGCATCCTGACTTAAAAAAAAGATCTTACCACTAACTGGATGGACTTGTATGTCTCTAATTCTTCCGATTTCTCTTTTAAATATGACTTCTTCTTTAACATTTTCTAAGTTGGAAAAATCAAGTTTTCTAAGTGACATGTCTTTTAGAGATGTAATTAAAGCATGACCATTCCACTCTTTAAATTCTTCACCTTTATAAATTGTTATTGCGCTTGTTGCAATTGAGGGCACCCAATATTTGATAGCTTTTGTATAGCCAGGTAACCACTTTGGTCCAATCTTAGTTCCACTGTAATTTGTTCCACCCCAACCAAGAACTTTCCAACCATAGTTTTCTCCTTTTTTAATTTCACCAAACCAATCTCCACCTCTTGCTCCATGGTTACTTGCATAAATTTTTTGATCAAAAGGGTTTAATGTTAAACCTTGTGGGTTTCGAACACCTATTTGAAAAATTTCAGGTAGCCAATCTTTTTTGTCAATAAATTTTGGATTATCTTTTGGTATACTTCCATCAATATTAATCCTAATTATACTTCCAGGATGTTTTGTTGGATCTTGTGCTATCATTCCTTCGCCTCTTTCACCAACTGATGCAAAAAGATAATTGTCTTTAATAGCTAATCTTGACCCAAAGTGATATCCAGAATTTATTGGTGGAGTTGCAACAAAAATATTTTTAAAATCTATTTGATCTTTATTAAAATCCCCTCGTGCAACAGAGGTTGTTGTTTTTGATTTTCCATGATCTTCAGAATAGCTTACCCAAACTACCCCGTCTTTATATAAGATATCTAACAAACCACCTTGACCATCTTCTAACACTTTTAAGTTATGCTTAACCTCCGTAATAGAGCCACTTTCAATATTAATTAATTTTAAATTACCAGATACTTCAGTTAAAAGTATTTCATTGTTAGATATAAATGTGGATCCCCAAGGACTTCTAAAATCAGCAATCTTTTTAAAATTTAATTCTGCTGCTTCAGAGGAAACTGAGAATAAAAAAATTAGAATAATTGTTAGATATTTATAAATCATTAAGAATTTACAATTTAATTATTGTTCCAAACAATTTCGTCATTAATAGCGTAAATATAACATTGCTGTTTTTTGTTTTCAGTCATACATTCTGCTACAGCTAATCCTTGAATTTGCATAGATTTTACTACATCACCCCAGCCATCCATGTCTCCAGAAACCTTTCCATCGGGAGATATTGCGAATGCACTAAAAAAATTTTTTTCATTTTTATTATTTTTGTGGACAGTTAAATATTCTTTAAAATTTTTATTTATTTTGTCGCTTAATTCTATACTTCCGCTACCAACTTGAACTGTCACATCCCTCCAATTAATATAATCTAAAATATTCATATTTTTTATCAAAGTATAGTAAGTTGAGGGAATTTCACTCCAGTCCCATACAATTTGTGCATTCCTTGAAAAAATCATACACCCTGTTTGTTTAGCTTTTTTATTACAGGCTTTGATTGCTTTTTTTTCAGCTACTTTTAAATTTTTTTTTTTATTTTTACCACTTACCGCTTGAAAATCATTTGCACCATTTGGATGAACTGCAAAAACAAATGAATATTTTTTTTCATTTTTTACATATTTTAAATATTCTTTAAATCTCTTTTCAAAATTTTCTGCAAAATTAATGGGTCCTGAACCTTCATTTGCTGCATTAACATTAAGACTTAATAGTAATCCTAAAGTTATTAATGCTAAAAGTTTTTTCATTTTTTATCCCTTTCCTCTCCACGGTATTGTTTTATCTATTATTTTTCTTAATGTAACGTCGAATAATAGTCCCAGCATACCCATAATAAATATGGTTATCCAAATAACTTCATATTGAAAATATTTTTTTGCAACATTTTCTACAAATCCAATACCGGTGGTCCCTGCTAAGAACTCTGCCGCAACCAATGTTCCCCAACACATTCCAACAGCAACTCTAATTCCGGTTAAAATTTCAGGCAAGGAATTTGGAAATATTACATATCTCAAGATCTGTTTCTTTGATGCTCCAAGTGAGTGAGCAGCATGAATTTTTGATAATTGAGTACCAGATGCACCAGCTCTTGCAGAAATAATCATAATAGATAGCGAAACCATAAATAATAAAAATACTTTTCCAGTATTATCTATTCCGAGAACTGAAATAATAAGTGGAGCCCAAGCTAAAGGTGGTACAGGTCTATAAAGCTCAATTAATGGATCAAAGAAACCTTTTGCAAATCTGTTTAATCCCATAAATAAACCTAAAGGAACACCAATTAAAATTCCAAAGACTAAACCTAAAAATACTCTTAAAAAAGAATCCCAGATATGTCCATAAGGCACTGGGATTTTGAATAATTTAAAGTCACCTGTAACAACTTTTAAAACTTTTCCCTTAAAGTTTTGTTTAACAACACCATCAGATGAATGAACTGGGTATTCTCCTGGTAAAATATCTGCAATCCAGTCAGGTAAAATAAATCCAACTATTTTACTAACATCCATCATATCAATCCAAAGTAATGGAATATTTTTGTAACCAACACTTGGTTTTGACATTAGGATAAACTTATTTAACGTATCAGATGGTTTTGGTAACCATCTACCAGATCCTTGTTCAGAACAACTGGTTCCACTAGAAACAATTGTTCCAGCAGGAAATAAAAATATATCAACAAATCTTAAACCACCTTGTTCTGCTTTTTGAAGATTATCAAATTCAACAATTGCATTTTGCATTTCATTAAGAGCGCTTGGTGGATAAATACTTGCAAATTCTATTCTTCTTGCAATTTTAACAATATCTTTTGCATAGTTTGATGCTATTTCTTCTGCATCACTTAAATCTTTTCTGTACGCTTTTATATCTTCTTTAAGTTGTTTAATGGAGTTTTTAAATTGTGGATTATGATTTCTTAATTTAAAGAATTTATCATTAATAATTGTAAGCTCTTTTGCAGCCGCTTGGAATTTTAAACCTCTATCAGTTGCAGCAATTAAAGGAACTTCAATAGTATTTTCTATTGACCCAGTTCCTGCTTGCACCTTTATAATACCCCAATCACCTTGTTCAGAAACTGCAATTTGTCTTGCACTTTTTTCATCAGGAGTTTCAAATGGATAATCTTTCTTTTTAAAGTTTGAACTTAAAAGCCTTAACTCATCAGTCATTTCTTTAATTTTTATTTTAGTATCCATCTCCATTAAATTTTCATTTGTAAGTAATGGAATTAACTGAGATGTTTTATTTACAAAACCAACCAATATAGTTTTTTGCTGTGAGTTTAATTGTTGTGAACCTTGTATTTCATTACTTATTTTACTTAAATTTTTATTTTCAATTTTTATAATAGAGGTACTTTTGAATTCTCTTTCCTCAATTGGGAATTGATATTTTAATCCAAGTAAAGATTCATTTACTTTGGCAACCTGACATAATTCATTTGCAGATTTTGGATAAAATCCTTTAGCAATATCCCATGAATAATAAAGCCAAACAAGTAGGATCGCACTACTTCCAACAATAATCCAGTGAGTACCACCTTTAGCTCTTTCAGGGTTACCAAAAACAGCATCAACTTTCTCTGTTTTAATTAATCTTCTACCGTAAAGAATACATCCAACAATGGATACAAGAATTAAGATTGTTATAAATTGAGTAAACATTAATTATCTTTCCCCATTATTTCTTCTTCCATATTCCAAATCATAGATAGAATTTCTTCTCTTTTAGATGAGAACTCTTTATTTTTTTTAATTTCTCTTAAATCATCTTTTAATCCCATTTCTGCAAATGGAAGTTTATATTCTTTATGTATTCGACCAGGCCTTGGTGCCATTACATATAATCTTTCTCCAAGTAATAAAGCTTCTTCAACTGAGTGTGTAATTAATATAATTGTCTTTCCAGTTTCCTTCCAAATTTTTAAAACTAACGACTGCATTTTTTCTCTTGTTAATGCATCTAATGCACCCAAAGGCTCATCCATTAAAATTAAATCTGGATCATTAATTAAACATCTTGCAAGGGCAACCCTTTGCTGCATACCGCCAGATAATTGATAAGTAGGTGTGTTGCCAAATCCTTTTAGACCAACTATTTCTAACCATTCATCAACTTTTTTTTGAGTTTCCTCTGGATTTTTCTTTTTCATTCTAAGACCAAAGTTTACATTTTCAGAAACTGTTAACCATTCAAACAGAGCACCTTGTTGAAAAACCATTCCTCTATCAACTCCAGGTCCATTAATTTCATTATTACCTAATGTAATTGTTCCAGAAGTTGGTCTAATAAAACCAGCTGCAATATTTAGTAACGTTGTTTTTCCACATCCCGAAGGACCTAATACAGTTAAAAGCTCACCTTTTTTAATTGTAAAATTTAAATCTTTTAATGCATGAACAGTCTCCCCTTTAGGAGATTTAAAAATCATGTTTAAATTTTGTGAAACTAAATCACTCATAAGACGACTTTATATTAAAATTCTCATAAAAAAAATAGGCACCAATTAGAAAATTGGCGCCTATTTAATTTTAATAAACCTTTAGATTATAAAGGTAAGAAACTAGTGTCTACATTTCCTCTTGGTGTTCCCATTCCTTTTAGGAATGCATCAAGATTTCCTTTTGTCATAGACTGTTTAGTCTCTTCAGGTGTTAAAAATTTGAAACCACTTAAAGTTTCTTTCATATCAGCAACTTTCATCTCTGAAGCTTTTGACATAGCGTTCATATCGCTTTTGCCATTTCTATATCTTTCGTTTGCTTCGTGAGTTACCTCAATAAAAGTTCTTAGCATACCTGGGTTTTCCTTCATAAACTTTGTAGTTACTGAAGTAATATCTATTCCAAGAATACCAGCATCTCTTGCTTCTTTAACTGTAAGTAATCTAGTACCAACTGCAGTTGCAGCTTTGATTGAATTACCACCAAATAAACATGCCATTACAACATCACCGCTTACCAATGCAGCAGCTCCTTCCTCAGGATCCATTTGAATGATATCCATTTTTTTTCTATCAGCTCCAACAACTTTCATACTTTCATCAAAAACGTATTCAGCCATTGTTCCTAGTGGTACAGCAACTTTTTTACCTTCAAGTTCTGTAGCATTAGCTTTTGTAATACCAGATGCATTTGAAGTTACACAAGTTGTTCCTCCCATTCCATATTCCATAGCTATATCAACAAGCTTAATTGGCGCTTTTGATTTAACTGCGTTAATGAAAGGTACTAAACCTTGTGAATAAGAAATATCAATATCTCCAGCTAACATCGCATCTGTCATTGCTCCACCGTTTGTGAAGTTTGTCCACTTAACTGGTACACCTAATGCTTTTGCAAAGTTTTTTTTCATCATGTCCTCTAAATTTGGACTTGGCCATTCTAAAAAGTAAGCAACTCTAACTTCATTAGCAGCTGAATTTGCAACTGAAATAGTTAAGTTAAGAGCTAAAATACTTCCAAGAAGAAAACTTAATATTTTTTTCATTTATTCCTCTCCTTAATTAAATTTATAAATAGTATTTAAGTTGAAAAAGGGACTAAAGTAAACGATCTTATTGTGTGGTTTGGGGCGACAGAATTATCTATTCAATTTTTAGTTGTATCAAGCTAATATAATTTTATAGTTAAATTAAATGATTTAGTCTAAAGATTAGAGATATATAAAAATGAGTCAAAAACCATCAATACCAAATTCTTTAAATGAACATTGGATGCCATTTACATCCAATAAAGATTTTAAAGAAAGACCAAGATTAATTACAGAAGCTAAAGGTGTTTATTTAAAAAATCACGAAGGTAACACTCAAATTGATGCAAGTTCTGGACTTTTTTGTAATCCATTAGGTCATGGTAGAATGGAAATAATTGATGCAATTACAAATCAGTTGAAAACTTTAGATTACGCTCAACCGTTTCAACAAGGTTTTGGTGGATCATTTGAATTAGCAACTAGAATTTCAAAACACACACCAGGAAATTTAAATAGAATTTTTTACACAATTTGTGGATCAACTGCTGTTGAAACAGCAATTAAAATTAGTATCGCTTATCATAAAGCAAGAGGAGAAGGTCAAAGATTTAGATTTGTTGGAAGAGAAAGAGCTTACCACGGTATGAATATTGGTGCCACTTCAGTAGGTGGGATGATTAATAACGTCAAAGCATATGCGAGTGTTTTAATGCCAGGGGTCGTTCACATGAGACATACTCATTTAGATGAACATAAATTTATATCTGGTCAACCTGAAACAGGTGCAGAAATTGCAAATGATTTAGAGAGAATATGCACAAACTTTGGTGCCGAAAATATTGCAGCATGTATAGTAGAACCAATTGCAGGATCTACTGGAACATTAGTTCCACCAGTTGGATATTTACAAAGACTTAGAGAACTTTGTGATAAACATAATATTCTTTTAATTTTTGAGAACAGGTTCGACTTTTGGCGCTCAAGAGTTTGGTGTAACCCCTGATATAATGACAATGGCAAAAGCTACGACAAACGGAATAGTTCCTTTTGGTGTAGTTGCATGTAAAGAAGAAATTTATGATGCGGTAATGGATAATTCTCCTAAAGGAGTAATAGAACTTTTCCACGGTTATACTTATTCTGGAATTCCAATATCTGTTGCAGCAGCTTTAGCAGTTCAAGATATATTTGAAAAAGAAGATATTTTTAATAGAGCAAAAGAATTAGCTCCTTATTTCCAAGAAGGATTATTCTCATTGAAAGATATTGATGTTGTTGAAAACATTAGAGGATATGGAATGATGGGTGGTATTGATATTAAGATGGATACAAAACCAGGAAGAGCAGGACTTGCAACATTTAAACATTGTTATGATGCAGGAGTAAATTTTAAAGCTACCGGAGATTGTTTAATTATTGCACCGATGTTTATTTGTGAGAAAAAACATATTGATGAAATAATCGATAAGTTAAGAACAGGAATTACGAATTATAGTAAAAGTAAAAAGAATTAATTTTCTCTATGAAAATTGGCGTTCCAAAAGAAATAAAGCCTCAAGAAAATAGAATTGGATTAACCCCTGAAAGTGTCAAGGATTTAGTATCAAATGGTCACGAAGTTTTAGTTGAAAACAATGGTGGCTTTGAAGCAGGATTTGAAAACTCTGCATATACATCTGCTGGTGCAAAAATAATAGATAAAGCTGAGGATATTTTTAACGACTCTGACATTGTTGTAAAAGTAAAAGAACCATTATCTAATGAAGTAAAAATGATTAAAGAGAATCAAATTGTTTTTACTTATCTTCACTTAGCTGCTGCAAAAGAATTAACACAAGGATTAATTAACTCTAAAGGTATCTGTATTGCTTATGAAACTGTCACAGATCAAAATGGAAGATTACCACTTTTAGCACCAATGAGCGCTGTTGCAGGAAGAATGTCGGTTCAAGCAGGAGCACATTGTTTAGAGAAAAATCAAAAAGGTAGAGGAGTATTGTTAGGCGGAGCACCTGGTGTAGAAGGTGGTACTGTAGTGATTTTAGGTGGAGGAGTTGTTGGAGAAAATGCTGCTGATATTGCTACTGGCATGTTAGCAAAAGTACATATTGTAGATAAATCTGAAAAGAGATTAAGTGAACTTTCTAAAAAGTTTGGAAATAAAATAATTCCACAACAGGCAGATAACATTGATTTAAAAAAACTAATTTCAGAAGCAGATTTATTAGTTGGTGGTGTGTTAATTCCTGGTGCAGAAGCTCCAAAATTAGTCACAAAAGATATGCTTAAATTAATGAAGAGGGGATCAGTTATTGTAGATGTTGCAATTGATCAAGGGGGTTGTGTTGAAACAAGTAAACCAACTACTCATGCAAACCCAACTTATATTGTTGATGATATTGTTCATTATTGTGTAGCTAACATGCCGGGAGGTGTTCCAAGAACATCTACACTTGCATTAAATAAAGTCACATTACCTTTTTTAAATAAATTAGCTAAAGATGGTTATCAAAAGGCTTTAAAAGATGATCCTAATTTTTTAGCAGGTTTAAATGTTTGTAAAGGCAATGTTACCTATAAAGCTGTGGCAGATACCTTTGGACACAAATTTCTTTCTCCAACTGAGGCGTTAAATTAAATGAAAAAATATTTAAAAATTATAATTTGTTTTGCTTTGATTTTTAATTTTAACAACAAAGCGGAGGCCATAACTGGCATCGGCCCAATTAAATTTAACAACTACACTATGGATAGTTTTTTCGCATATCTAAGAGGGGATGGCAACTCAAGAGGAGATGTAGGTGAGAAAAAGGGGTCACCCTTAGCATTTGCAATAAACCCCGAAGGAACAGTTTCACATTATTATTATTGCCCAATTAAATTTGGGAGTGGAGCTTGCAAACCTGGTGACACTCTTGCAGTTTCTGGATGTTCTAAACGTAGTAAGGAACAAGGTTATGGTCGATGTAAGTTATTTGCCAGAGGATATAAAGTTGTTTGGGGTGGTACAAACATAAAATTTTCAAGAAAGTTTGATGAACAGATTGTACTTACAGTTTTTCAACAAAATGGATGGTATCAGGAATTTTCTAATAGACCACCATCTTCTGGTTCAGGTGAGAATAAATATATCCAAAAGAAAAAAAATAAAAAAAATCCAAATGTAGTTAAGAAATCAAAAAATGATAATATTGTTGAGGAGATAAAAGAATTAAAAAAACTACTTGATGAGGGAATTTTGACAGAGGATGAATTTAAAGATGCAAAAAAAAAATTGCTTGAGTAAATATAGATGAGATTAATTTTTAAAATTTTAATTTTCCTACTAATCAATTTAAATGTTTTTGCTGATATAAAACAATATGAAATTGAAGGTATGTCGATAGGAGATAGTGCTTTAAATTTTTACTCTGAAGATGAATTATTAAAAAACCAACAGAATTGGTTTCGTCAAAAATCTGTTAAAGCATCTGAATTTCTTGAAGTTGAAGGTACATATAATGATATACAGCTGATGTACAAAAAAAAAGACAGTGCTTACACAATCGAGGGAATTTCTGCGCTTATCTATATGGACGTAAATAAATGTGAAGATATTCTAGATGAAGAAGCCTTAAAAATATCTTCTTCTTTCGGTTCTGATTTAAAAAAAGATTATGGAAAAAAAAGAAAGAAGCATACTTATGATAAATCTGGAAAGAGTTTTGTTATTGAGAAAAGGTATAAATTCAGTAATAACGATGAATTGATCATAGCGTGTTATTATTGGTCAGATAAAATTAAGAATAAAGAAGGGTGGACTGATAATTTTAGAGTTAGTTTAAGGTCTAAATATTACGCAAATTTTCTTAAAAGAGAATAATAAAAAAATATGAAAAAAATCTTATTATTATTATTTTTAAGTTTCTTTATTAATTTACATGCTCAAGCAGATGACACTAAAGATTTTCAAATTGGTGGAATAAGTCTTAATGATAGTCTTTTGAATACATTTAGTGAAAAAGAGATAAAAAAAGCTAAAAGAAAGACCAGTTTCAAAAGCAAAAAATATTCGATGTATGCATTTTTTGGAGATTACAATCCATACGACCACTTAGTAATTTATACTGAGAGAAAAGACAAATCCTACATAATAAAATCTGTGGCAGGATTTATGAAATTTGAAAAAAATTGGGAAGGTTGTTTGAAAGAGCAAGATAGCATCTCAGACGAAGTACAAAATTTATTTTCTAATGCGAAAAAAACTGTGAAAGAGTTTGCCCAGCCTTTTGATAAAACTGGAAATAGTATTGAAAGAGATGTCATATTTGCATTAGATTCTGGTGAAGAAATAGGTTCAGCTTGTCAAAAATGGGGAAAAAAATATAAAGCCCAGAGAAAAAAAAAAGATACAATACAAGTTTTTATGGACACTAAAGAATATGCAGCCTGGTTAAGATCCCAAGGTCATTAAAATTAATTAAAGATATGAAAAAAATACCAAGCTCAACAAAAGTAGTAGTTATTGGAGGTGGAGTTGTTGGATGCTCTTGCGCTTATCATTTAGCTAAATTTGGATGGAAAGATGTTATCCTTTTAGAAAGAGATAAACTTACATCAGGAACCACTTGGCACGCAGCAGGCTTAGTTAGTCAGTTAGGTCCATCTGCAACAATTACAAAAATTAGAAAGTATTCTCTAGATCTTTATAAAGAACTTGAAAAGAAAGTAGATCACTCAGCAGGACTTAGATTAAACGGCGCAATGTCAATTGCTCAAGAAGAGGGGAGATGGCAGGAGTTAAAAAGACAAGCAACTACCGCTCAACTTTATGATGTTAATGTACAAATTTTAAATAAAGATGAAATCAAAGACAAAGTTCCTTTAATTAAAAATGAAGATTTACTAGGTGGTATTCTTATGCCAGGTGATGGTTCAGGAGATCCATCTGGGATCACCCAATTACTTGCAAAAGCTGCAAGAGCAGAAGGTGCTAAAATTTTTGAAGATTCTCCTGTTGAAGACATACTAGTTAAAAATAAAAGGATAGAAGGTGTTGTCGTTAATGGTCAAAAAATTGAATGCGAATACATTGTTTTAGCAACTGGGATGTGGTCAAGACAAATTGGTGAAAAATTAGGTGTAAGTATTCCATTATATCCAGCTGAACACTTTTATGTAATAACTGAACCAATAAAGGAAGTACCAAAAGATTTACCAGTAATAAGAGATTTTGATAGCAGAACTTATATTAAAGAGGATGCTGGTAAATTATTGTTAGGTATATTTGAGGGAAAATCCATTCCTGCATTTGATAAAACTAATAAAGTTCCAGAGGATTTTTCTTTTGGAGAATTTCCAGAAAATTTTGAACATTTTGAGCCATATTTAACTGCATGCATGAAAAGATTTCCAATATTAGAGAAGGTTGGAATTAGAAAATTTTTTGCAGGTCCAGAATCTTTTACACCAGATACTAATACATTGCTTGGTGAAGTTCCTGAGGTAAAAAATTTTTTTGTTTGTTGTGGATTAAACAGTATTGGAATAGCAAGCGCTGGCGGAGTTGGCAAAGTTACAGCTGAATGGTTAATGAATGGTCATATTAACGAAGATATATTCAGTTATGACATTAAAAGATTTCAAAAATTTCATTCTGAAATAAATTTCATCAAAGAGAGAGTTACAGAAACGCTCGGAGACTTATATGGAATGCACTGGCCATACAAACAACACAAAACTTCAAGGAATGTTATAACTCTTCCCTATCATGATGAATTAAAAAAACATGGTGCGTGTTTTGGAGTGTCAGGTGGATATGAAAGACCAATGTGGTTTTCAAAAGATGAAAACAATAAAGATTATAAATATAGTTACAACTATCAAAATTGGTATCCAAGTGCAGAATTTGAAACAAAAAATGCAAGAGCTAATGTTGGATTATTCGAACTTTCACCGTTTTCAAAATTCGATTTAAAAGGAGAAAAAGTTCACCAAGAATTACAAATGTTATGTACTGCTAATATAAAAGATGTACCTGGATCTATTAAATATACTCAAATGCTTAACAAAGATGGGGGAATTGAAGCAGATTTGACTGTGATATGCATTGAAAAAAATTATTTTAGAATAGTAAGCTCTGCAGCTAATCGCGAAAGAGATAAATTTCATATTTTAAAACATATTTCAAATGAAATAGACTTTAAGGATGTAACTGAAGACTACTGTTGTTTAGGTTTATTTGGGCCTAAAAGTAGAGAAATGATATCTTCAATAAGTAATAGTGATTTTTCAAAAGATAACTTTAAATTTGCAACTGCAAAAGAAGTTGAAATATCAAACATAAAAGTATGGGCTCAAAGAATATCTTATGTTGGAGAGTTGGGTTATGAACTATACGTTAAAAAAGAAAATGCAAAAAAACTCTTTGAAATTTTAGTATCTGAGGGTAAAAAATTTAATTTATCTTTATGCGGTATGCACGCAATGGATATTATGAGAATGGAATCTGGTTATGTGCATTGGGGTCATGATATATCGCCTGAGGAAAACCAATTTGAGGCTGGTCTTCATTTTACTATCAGTTTTAAAAAAAATATAAATTTTATAGGTCGAGAAGCTGTAGAGAAATTAAAAGATAAAAATACAAATAAAAAACTTAAAATGATCACGTTAAAAAACTCTAAACCAGGAGAGCCGCTACTTCTACATGATGAGCCCATATTTTATAAAAATAAAATTGTTGGAAGGACTACATCAGGCTGTTTTTCATTTAATTTTAATAAAAATTTAACATTTGGCTATATAAACTCGGGTATGTCTCATAAAGATATAGCAAGTTCAGAATTTGAAATAGAGGTAGAAAAGATAAAATATAAGGCATCCATTCTAGAAGTTCCTCTTAATAATAAGAACCTTTCTAAACTGTAAACTATTTTAAACAATTCTTCGTTCCCAGAACCCATTTTGAACCACAAATTATTTGAACATTTTTATTATTTAATGTTTAATAGGCTTTTATGAGTGGAGAAACACAAAGTCTTAATAATAAAAATCATTTAGAAAACCATTTTGAAAATAAACAAAATTCAAAACCTAAAGTAGATATTAATCAACTTTTAAACCGAGTAAGAGACGAGAAAAAAAAAGAGAGAAAAGAAAATTTATTACTCTTAAGCTTGGTGGGTTCGGTAATTGTTATAACTGGAATTATAGCATCGCTATAATATAACTACGTTTAATAATTTAGTCATCATATGCACTAAATTAATTGAATTATCTTTTCTTATTAAATCAACTTCTTTAAAAATTTTTTCATATTCTGATTTTTTTGAAGACGTTTTAGAACCTCCAAAAATTAAGTACAAATTTTTTTCGTCTCTAATCAAAAATTTATTTTTTACAAGTATATTAAGCTTTCTTAAGACAGTTGGTCTAGGGATCCCTGTTAATTCTGAAATGGTCATTGCATTTAAACCTTGAGTACCAAAATTATTTAATCTATCAATAAATGTGTCATTTAGAGTTTCAGGCGCCAAATTTTCTTTAAAAGTTTTATTCATCACTAAATTTTGGTTATAAACACAATTTCCCCATATTACCCAAGATTCTAAATCATTAAATAATTTCTTCCACCTTATGAGTAAGGGTAATTGCCAATCAAAAAAATACTGCCAACATTGAGTAAAATTTGCTTTAATTTTTTTTTCAATATCACTATTAGGTATTCTACTTTTTAAAATCTTTTCATAACTTAGACCTTCACTAAAATAAGATATTAATCTTGATAAATTAGTAATAGAGATAGTTGGCTTTTGAAACTCTTGTCCCTTTCTATTTATCAGAATATTCTTTTTATTCTTTTTTAATACACCTTCTTTTTCTAATTCTATTAGTTTACGTCTAGCTGTTTCTTTGGAAATTAATAAATCTTTGGATAAACTTATAATATTTATTTTTTGGATTTCAAAACTTTCATAAGAGTAAAATTCATCAAAATTATAGACTTTTAAGTGTTCGTTATATGCTTTGAAAACTTTATTTAACAAGTAGCATAAAATTAAATATTTATCGAAATCTTTAAATCTTTCATAAGCATTTACTAACCACCTTTGTTGAAAATAAAATTGTTCTGTAATGAGTTTGTCATGATTTTTTATAAATACTTCGTATGCTTGCTTTTCTTGAATTTGTGTAGAAAATTTAAAATCTCTTGATGCCATTTTTAAAATATAAAAAGTAATCTCAATATTCTGCTAATTACAAGCTCAAAATGAACAAACTTTTGATGAAATTTATGATAGATTGTATATAAAAATATTAAGGGAAATGGAATTTGTAAAAAATGTAGGTCCACTTGGCATGATATTTATCATGTTCTCTCTAGGACTAAACCTAACAGTTAAAGATTTTTTAGAGGTGGTTAAAAAACCAAGAAACTTGGTAATAGCATTAATATGTCAAATGATGGTTTTACCAATCATTGGAATAATTATTATATCCTTTTTCCCTATGCAGGCAGAATTTCAGCTAGGTGTTTTTTTATTACTTATATTACCTTCTGCAGTTATGTCTAATTACGCTACTAAATTAGTAAAAGGAAATGTAGCTTTATCAATAACAATTACTTCCTTTTGTGCTTTAGTATCTTTTATATCAATTCCTATATTTCTTAAAATTTATTCATCTTTTTTTTCAGATGTTGAATTTGACTTAAATTTACTAAAATTTTCTGTAAGAATGTTTATGTTTATAGCTTTGCCCACATTCGTTGGTATTTTGGTTAGAGGTAATTTTAAAAAATTTTCTGAGCAAAATAATCTAAAATTTGATAAAGCAGCTTTTTTTCTGTTCATACTAATTGTGTTTATAGCTATCTTAACTGAAAGAGATAACTTAGGTGGTTACTTTGCTGATGTTGGGGCTATATCTTTTACTGTTATAGTAAGTGTTTTAACAATAGTTTATCTTATAACCAGATTTACTTTAAAAGAAGTTAAGATTCAGAGAACTATAATGATTGAGGCTATGCTTCAAAATGGTGCAATGGGATTGATTGTTGGAGCTCAACTATTTCACGAATTAGAGTATATGACACCAATAGCTGTATATGCTCTTATACAGTACGTTGCATTGATGTTTTATATAGGCAATATCAATATTAGTAAATTATCAAAAAATTAATTAAGTTTTTACTATTATTATCTGTTATAAATTATCTTCTTGATGATATTAAATTTAAAAAAATTCTTAATAATTTTAATTACCTTTTTAATTTACACAAATGTTTTTGGAGAAGAAAAAAGTTATAATTGTGAAAATTTAGAAACGTACGAAAAAGCTCATATAGTCTATCATAAAAATTACGCTAAAGAAGAAATGCATAAGAATATTTGGTTATTTTTTCAAACCAAAAATATTGCAAATGACAACCTCAATCTAATCAGTTTTGCTGATGGAAAGCCAATTAGAGAGTGGAAAATCAATTTATTATCAGGTGAAGCAACTTTAACACCAATGTTTGACCCAATTTCAAAATGGATTTGTAAAAATTAATTTTTTTTAATATAAAGTTCATAAATATGGCGGGATAGCTCAGTTGGTTAGAGCGCGGGACTCATAAGCCCGAGGTCAGTGGTTCGATCCCACTTCCCGCTACCAAATTAATGGCAGGCAATATTATATTTTTTTAATCTCCAATAATTGTATGGCCAAGGTGTTAAAAAACCAACTAGTAACATTATAGGTACCACCCACCAAGTTAGCATTGCACCACCAGTAAGATAATAGTCAGTTACATTCATTGCAGTTTCCATACTAATCATTGAAATAAAACTCATACCAATTGCTGTATTAAACGCCTTAGAAAAACTTAATTTTTGCTTCATCAATATTATTGTTTCAAGAATGATACTAGTAATCAATCCATTAATTATTGCTAAAGTCATAATTCCTAGAACAGGAAATGGAATTTTTGTTAGTTGAAAAAATAAAATTGTTCCAAAATCTCCTATTGAACAACCAAGCAAACACCATGCTGTATTTTTAGCGCTTCTATTCCATGTGTGCTTACAAGCCCAATGGAAACTCGATACTGAAGATTTTTGCATTAATTATTTATATCAACATTAGCAATCATGCCAATTTGATAGTGTCCCGGGACATTGCATGCAATTTCAATGTTCATTGCATTTTCAAATTTCCAAACAATGTCACCTTTCTCATTTGGCTCTAGTAAAACACTATTACTGTGAGAATGACCCATTGACTTATCCATTTTTGCCATTTTTTTCATTTTATCTTTGTCAATTGAATCAGCTAACAAAATTTCGTTTTCGACCATTTTCTCCATTTCTGGCTGATGCTTTTTGTGCATCATTGCATTAGCTATATTAAATTCATGTACTAACTCACCAGCATTGACAACCTCAAATTTAATCGTTTCTCCTGATTTTATGCTAAAACTACTTGGCTCATAATAATTATCATACATTATAACAAATATGTTGAAAAAATTTTTAATATTATTTGTTGTTCAATTTTTTATTATAAACCAATCAATTTCTATGGAAAAAGAGACTACTTTTAATAAAAAATTGTTTGATAAAGCTCAATCAGAGGGAAAAATTGTTGTAGTAAGTTCTTGGATAAAATATTGCTCTTCATGTGCTAGTCAAATGAATGTTCTAAACAAAGCAAAAAATGAAGGTAAACTATTTGATATTAAATTTGATAATATTGAATATTACTCATTTGATGTAACAAATAAAGAAATTTCAAACTTATTTAATGTTAAATTTCAAACAACTTTATTAATTTTTAAAAATAATAAAGAAATTTATAGAAGTCTTGGTGAAACAACCGAAGATTTAATATATGAAGCTTTAAAAAAAGTAATTTAAAATTAAATTATTTTCGAAAATTTTCTAATATTCATTGTTGAGTTAAGTGGTAATAAACCTTTTTTTAATTTTGCTTTTTTAACCTTTTTATTAAACTTATTTGCAAATTTATAAACACTTTGTGACCTTCCACCCACATTAATTATACCTTTTTTATTTATTAGTTTAAAAAATACTCTTGCTAAATCTTCGTGAAACATAAAATTTGTTTTTAAGTTTGTATAGGCTAGTTTGTGAACAAAAGGCTTTTCAGTCATGCAAATTCTTAAAATTAACGAATTTTTATACATATTCACTGCAGCCTCACCTCCAAGTTTGGACCATGCATAGTTATTTATTGGTAGCACTGGATTTTTTTCGTTGTAACTACCCGACTTTGATGGATAAACATAATTTGTAGAAAAATAAACTAATTTAATATTTCTTTCAGAACAGGCCTTAACAACATTACATGTTCCAATTATATTAACATCTATACTATTATTGAAATTTTTATCATGCGCATTCATCGGCCTAGAAATAGCAGCAGTGTGCACAAAATATTTAGGTTTATACTTTGATAAATATCTTTTGATACTTTGAAAATTTTTAATATTTAATTGTTTTGACGTTGGATATAAAATATTTCTATTAATATGAATTTTTTTAAAAACTTTTCCAAATCGTCCTGAACCACCAGTAAATATTATTTTTTTTTTCATCCTTTTTTAACATAACTTTCAAATGAAAGAGCTTTTTTATCTTTTTTAGACAATATAGGTTTTTTAATCCCCCAATTTATTTTAAGTTTTTCATCGTTCCATTTTATTGAAGTTTCACTATTTTTATGTCGGTAATTACTACAAGCATACAAAACTATATTTTCTTTTCCCAAACCTAAAAAACCATGAGCAAATCCCTTGGGGATAAAAAAAGATTTACAATTACTGTCACTAAGTAATACTTTATGATGTTTACCAAAAGTTTTAGAATTTTTTCGTAAATCAACTGCAACATCTAAAATTTTACCTTTTAAAACAACTATAATTTTATCTTGAGCGTTTTTAGATTGAAAGTGAAGACCTCTTAGAACATTCCTTTTAGATTTAGATGCCACACAAAAAACAATTTTTTTTTTAAAGATTTTAACCTTGAAACTTTCCCTTAACCAACCTCTTTGATCAAAAAATTTCTTTCCTTTTAAGACAAAAAGATCTTTTATTTTTGTTTTAATTTTATGCATTAATTAAATGAGTTTTTTTAAGTAGTCAGAATATTCGCATTTTCCGTAAAACTTCATGGCATTTTTAATATTTTTACTTGTAATCCACCTATTTCCTAGTGCTATTTCCTCTAAACATGCAATCTTAAAACCTTGTCTATTTTCGATAGCTGAAACAAAAGCACTTGTCTTATAAAAATGATCTATCGAACCTGTGTCTAACCAAGCACCACCTCTGCCCAAAAGTTCAGAAGATAGTTGTTTTTTTTTAAGATATATTTTTAGAAGATCTGTGATTTCCAATTCTTTTCTTCTTGAAGGTTTTAATTTTTTTGCATACCCGACAACATTTTTGTCAAAAAAATAAAGTCCAGTAATTGCTAAATCAGAAAAAAACTTTTTTGGTTTTTCCTTAATTTGATTTATTTTTCCATTATTATCATAGAGGTTAAATTTTGACCATAAAAAAAGTTATCTCCTAATATTAAGGCAACTTCTTTATTATCTATAAATTTTTCACCAATTAAAAACGCATCAGGTAAACCTTTTGGATAACTTTGTTCTTTGTAAGATATTTTAATTCCTAAGTTTTTTCCGTCAGGTAAAATTTTTTTATACTGTCTAACTTCACCTTTGTTAACTATGATAAGTATATCTTTTATTTTTGCTAACATTAAAATAGATAAAGGGTAAAAAATTAAAGGTTTATCGTAAATTGGTAAAAGTTGTTTATTTGTAGCTTTGGTCAATGGACTCATTCTGGTCCCTTTACCGCCAGATAAAATTATTGCTTTTTTAATCATTTAATTTACCTAATCTTTTAGTGATATCTCTTTTTTTAATCGTAGTATAGTATCTCATATTTTTTAAATACCATTCAAACGTATTTTCTAAACCTTTTTTAATATTTATTTTTGCTTTCCATTTTAGTTTATTATTTATTTTACTACTATTAAGAGCATATCTAAAATCGTGACCAGGTCTATCTTTCACAAATTTTATTTTAGCATTTTTTCCTAATTTCAATTTTTTTTTTCCAATTTTTATAATTAATTTAGCAATATCTATATTTCTTGAGTTTAAATTTGATCCAATGTTATAAAATTCACCAATTTTACCTCCTTGAAATACTTTTATTAGTGCTTCGCAATGATCGGCTACATGAATCCATTCTCGTAAATTTTTTCCTTTTCCATACAAAGTCAAAGGTTTGTTATTAATTACATTATAGATTAATTTTGGAATTAATTTTTCTGGATGTTGTCTTGGACCGTAATTATTTGAACAATTAGTAATTATTGCTTTTATTTTAAAAGTTTTTAAATATGAATACACAAGATGATCAGACGAAGCTTTTGTAGCTGCATAAGGTGAGCTAGGTTTATAGGGATCATTTTCTTTACTTCTACCTTTTATTACATCTCCATAAACCTCATCAGTTGAGATATGTACTAATTTACAATTTTTATATTTTTTAGAGTATACTCTGAAACATTCTAATAAATTGTAAACACCCATAATGTTACTATTAATAAATTCTTTAGGATTATCAATTGATCTATCGACATGAGTTTCGGCCGCTAGATTAAAAATTCCAACAGGTCTAAAAACTTTTAATATTTTTTTCAAATTTTTACTATCGTTAATATTTATTTTGTAAAATTTATAATTTTTAGATTTAGCAAACTCCCTAGTATTATAAAAAGAGGAAGCATAATTTATTTTATCAATATTTATAACTTTATAATTTTTTTCAAGAAGCTTTTTAATTAAATTACTACCTATAAAACCAAGTCCACCAGTTACAATAATACTTTTCATTTTTTTTTTTACAATAATAGTATGTTTAAGTATAGTTCATTATTAAATGGAATTTACAAGCAATAATCTTACTTTTATAATTGTCACTTTTAAAAGTAGAAATGTCATTTTTGATTGTCTAAATTCTCTTCCCAAAAATTTTTCAAAATTAATAATTGAAAACTCATCTGACGAAGAATTAAAAAAAGAAATAGAGCAAAATTATGTTAATACACATGTGATTTTATCAACAAATATAGGGATGGGAGCTGGTAATAATATTGGAATTTTAAAATCAAAAACAGATTTTGTTTATATACTGAACCCAGATGTAAAATTTAATGAAAATACATTTAAATTTTTAAATAACTCAATCACAAATTTAAAAGATTTTGCAATATTGTCTCCAATTTCTGATAACCTTAATTATCCAAACTATAAAGTGGAAACTAGAACCAACATAAGCAGTGATGAACTAAACAAAGATTTAATGCAAGTTTCTGAAATTGATGGTTATTCAATGATTATAAATAAAAAATATTTTTCAGATAAAAATTATTTTGATGAAAATTTTTTTATGTATTTAGAAAACGTAGATTTATGCCTGAGAGCAAAAAAAAATAATGGCAAATTATTTATTGTTCAAAAATCAAAAATTAATCATCTTGGAGCCAAAGCTGTTGATGAAAAATTTCACGAACAAATTGAATATTCAAGAAATTGGCATTGGATGTGGTCCAAATTTTATTTTAATAAAAAATATAAAGGTATTTTAATATCTTTAATAATTGGATTAACAAGCTTATTAATTAATTCTTTTAAATATTTTATTTACATGTTGATATTAAACAAAATTAAAAAAAAAGCATATTTGATGAGAATATCTGGTCTTTGGAATTCAATGATAGGTAAAACATCATGGTATAGACCTAAAATAAATTAGTGACCTGGAAATTCGACTAGATTTTCAACTTTGTAACCTTTTTTAATCAGTAAATCAGATCCACCTAAATCAAACAGATTAATTACAAAAATAAAAGCTGCTACTTTGCCTTTTGATATTTCTACTAATTTTGCTGAGGCCTCAGCTGTACCACCTGTCGCTATTAAATCATCTATTATAAGAACATGATCTTTTTCATTAAAAGAGTCTTTGTGAACTTCTATTGTTGCCGTCCCATATTCTAATTCAAAGTCTATTGAGTGAGTATCAGCTGGAAGTTTATTTTTTTTTCTTAACATTATAAAAGGTTTTTTTAAAATATAAGAAACCGCTGCAGCAAATACAAAACCACGTGATTCAACTGCTGCTATTTTATCAAATTTATATTTTTTTGACTTTTCAACAATTTTATTAATAGTTTCCTCAAAAGCTTTTTCATTTTTAATCAATGTTGTAATGTCTCTAAATAAAATCCCTTTTTTTGGATAGTCAGGAATTGATCTTATAAATTTTTTTATATCCATTAAAATTTGCGTTATAATATTAAATAAACTATCTTTTAAATATGGCAAACAATAAATTAGCTATTATAGGTGGAAGTGGTCTTTATGATGTTGAGGAATTTAAAGATAGAGAGTTATTAGATATATCAACACCGTGGGGAAAACCGTCAGATAAAATTTTAAAGACGAATTACAAAGAAAAGGAAGTGTATTTCTTGCCAAGACATGGAAGAGGACACTTTATAAATCCATCAAATATAAATTTTAGATCAAACATTGATGCTTTAAAACAGCAGGGTGTAACAGATATTGTGTCAGTATCTGCTGTAGGTTCTTTAAAAGAAAACTTACCTCCAGGTAAGTTTGTTATTGTTGATCAGTTTATTGACAGAACTTTTGCTAGAAATAAAACTTTCTTTGATGATGAAATAGTAGCACATGTTTCAATGGCGCACCCAACATCAATTGGATTAATGAATGCTTGTGAAGAAGCTATTAAAAAAGAAAAAATTGAATACCAGAGAGGTGGTACTTATGTGGTCATGGAAGGACCTCAGTTTTCTACCCTAGCAGAGTCAAATTTGTACAGGTCTTGGAAGGCAGATGTTATAGGAATGACTAATATGCCAGAGGCCAAATTAGCTAGAGAGGCTGAGATTAGGTATGCTTCAGTTTCTATGGTTACAGATTATGATTGTTGGCACCCAGATCATGAAAATGTTGATGTTCAACAAGTAATCAAAGTTCTTTTAGCTAATGCAGCTAAAGCTAAAAATATGATTAAAAATTTGATTGTAAATTTTGAAAACCATATTGATCCAAAAGATCCTACTAACAATTGTTTAGATGTTGCAATAATAACTGCACCTGAAAAAAGGTCACAAAAAACAAAAGATAAACTTAAAACAGTTGCTGGTAGAGTTTTAAATAAATGAGAATTGAAGGTAAAGAATACCGTACTATCTGGTTTGAAAATAATGTCGTAAAAATTATAGATCAAACAAAACTTCCGCACCAGTTTATCATTAAAGACTTAAAAAAAGTAAATGATGCTATAAATGCTATTAAAACAATGGAAGTACGAGGTGCACCTTTAATAGGTGCAACAGCCGCATATGGTTTAGTGTTAGCAATACTGGAAAATAATGATCAATCATTTCTAAAAAAATCTGCAAATGATTTAATTAGTTCAAGACCAACAGCAATAAACCTTAAGTGGGCTGTTGATAGAATGATGAATAAATTATCAGGTGTTAATAGTGACAAAATTTTAGCAATAGCTATAAATGAGTCAAAAGAAATTTGTGAAGAAGATATAAATTTTTGTGAAAATATAGGATTGAATGGTCTTAGGATAATTGAGGAAATTTATAATAAAAAAAAAGATACAGTAAATATTCTAACCCATTGCAACGCTGGATGGCTTGCAACAATTAATTGGGGAACAGCTACTTCACCAATTTATCATGCTCACAAAAAAGGTATTCCAGTTCATGTTTGGGCAGATGAAACAAGACCTAGAAATCAAGGAGCTAACTTAACTTCATATGAGTTAAACGAGGAAGGAATTAATAATACAATTATTGCAGATAATACGGGAGGTATTTTAATGCAAAGAGGTGAAGTAGATATGTGTATTGTTGGAACAGATAGAACTTTATCTAATGGCGATGTATGTAATAAAGTTGGCACTTATTTAAAAGCATTAGCCGCTCACGATAATGAAATTCCTTTTTACGTAGCTCTTCCAAGCTCAACTATTGATTGGAATATAAAAGATCATAAAGAAATACCTATTGAGGAAAGAAATTCTGAGGAACTATCTCATGTAGAAGGATTTGATGATGAGGGAAAAATAAAAAAAATACAAATATATCCAAAGAAAAGTAAATCAATGAACTTAGCGTTTGATGTTACACCTGCAAAATATGTGACTGGATTAATTACCGAAAAAGGTATTTGTGAAGCATCTACAGAGGGGTTAAGAAAATTATTTAAATGATAAATTTAGAAAAAAGAAAAGAAGTAATTAAATATTCAATTAAATTGAATACTACCAATTTATCCCCTCTAAGATCTGGAAATATTTCAGCAAGAAGTGATGAAAATGGTATTCAAGGTTTTCTAATTACACCTTCAGGAAAAAAGTACGACACACTTAAAGAGGATGATATTGTTTTTGTTTCTAATGATGGAAATCATGACACAAATTTAAAACCATCATCTGAGTGGAGATTTCATAAAGATATTTATTTGAAAAAACCAGATGCAAAAGCAATAGTACATGCTCACTCCCCACACGCAACGGCTGTATCAGCTCATGGCAAAGATATTCCTGCCTTTCATTACATGGTGGCTTTAGCTGGTGGCGACAATATCAAATGTGCTAAATATGCAACTTTTGGTACACAAGAATTGTCTAACAACATTATTGATGCATTAGAAAATAGAAAAGCGTGTCTCATGTCAAATCATGGACAAGTTGCATTTGGAGATAATCTAGAAAGTGCTTTTGAGTTAGCTGAGGAACTAGAAAATATTTGTCATCAATACATAAATACAATAAAGTTAGGAGATCCTAAAATTCTTTCATCGAGTGAGATGGATGTAATATTGGAAAAAGTAAAAAATTACAAAAAAGGATAATTTTTATGACGAAAGTAGGGGAGCACGTCACTTTTGATATTATTGGAACTCAAAAAGAGTATGACCCAAAATTTTACGAAAAATTAGTATATAAAATTGCAAAGAAAGCAAAAGTAGTTGTTCTAGAAATTTCAAAATATAAATTTGAACCTCAAGGTTTTACTTTAGTGGCATTATTAGCAGAGTCTCATATTAGTTTTCATACATTTCCTGAAAAAGGAATTATAAGTTTTGATTTTTTTACTTGTGGCAAGATATCTCCATCTGTTGCGTTAGAGGTTTTAAAGAAAGAAATTAAACATACAAGGATAGTAAAAAAAGAGTTTAACAGAGATACAGTTGATTATTACGACGATATTTATAGCTCACCAGGCCTAAAGAAATTTTATATGGTCAAAAATATTCTTGAGGACTTTACAACAAAAGTAGGACAACACATTCAAATTTTAGATTTAGAGCAATTTGGTAAAGCTTTGTTTATAGATAGTGAATTACAGGTAGCAGAGAAAGATGAACATCTTTACAGTTCTACTTTTGTAAATTCTGGATTGAATTTAAATCCAGAAAAAAATAACTCAGCCATAATTGGAGGTGGGGATGGAGGAGTTGCAAGGGAATGCATTAATCAAGGTTTCAATTATATAGATTGGTACGAGCTTGATCCTCAAGTGGTTGATGTATGTGAAAAACATTTGAGCAAAGTTGGACAAAAAGCAACAAAGAAAAATTCTGTTAAGTGTGTATGGGGAGATGCTTTCGAAAGTATAAAAAAAGTTGAAGATAACAAATATGATAAAATTTTCGTAGATTTAAATGATGATCAATATTGTATCGATTTAGCTGCTAAAAATATTAAATCTTTAAAAAGAATTCTAAAACCTAATGGTACAATTACTGCTCAAGTTGGCAGCCAAGACAAAAAACCAAAACAAGTTGAAAAATGGTTAAATTTATTTAAAAAAAGTTTTGGTAATTCTTCCCTAGATAGAATTTACATACCAAGTTTTGATTGTTCTTGGAATTTTGCATCATCATTAAATAAATAATCTCTTTTTTAATCAAAAAATTTGTGAAATACTATGTATATATATTTGGAGGAAATATGAATATGATTAAAAGACTCAGCTTAGGATTATTGATAACTTTATTTTTATCAGTATCTGCTAATGCTGACAAAATAAGAATTGGTACTGAGGGTGCTTATCCACCATGGAATTCTAAAGATGCTTCAGGTAAGTTAATTGGATTTGAAGTTGAGTTAGCATGGACACTTTGTAGATACATTGGACAACAGTGTGAAATTGTTGAACAAGATTGGGATGGCATGATACCTGCATTAATAATGAGAAAATTTGATGCAATAATGGCTGGAATGTCAATTACTGATGAAAGAAAAAAAGCTATAAACTTTTCACAAGGTTATGCAGATGAAGTAGCTTCACTTGCAGTAATGAAAGGCTCAAATCTTGAAGGCATGCAAACTTCTGAAGGAATTAATCTTACTAAAAAGTCTGGTGCTGTTAAAAAGGATTTAAAAACTATAACTGGAGCTTTAGCTGGTAAAACTGTATGCGTACAAACGGCTACTATTCACCAAAATTTTTTAGAGTCTGGTGATGTGGGTAAAGTAAATGTAAGAACTTATAAAACTCAAGATGAAGTAAATTTAGACTTAGCATCTGGTAGATGTGATGTTGCTCTTGCTGCAGCTGTAGCTTTTACTGATTATGCAGAAAAATCTAAAAAACCCGTAGTTCTTGTTGGGCCTACTTTTTCAGGGGGCGCTTTTGGAAATGGCGTTGGTGTTGGAATTAGAAAAGATGACACTGAACTTTTAAAAGCTTTTAATAGTGCGATTAATAAAGCTAGAAAAAATGGGGACATAAGCAGAATTGCAACCAAATGGTTTGGCTTCGACGCTTCAATGTAAATATTTAATGATTGGCGACTATATAATATAGTCGCCTTTCAAAATGGATCTTTTAGCATTTGGAAATACTGGTTGGGGCGATGAACTTTTCTTCGCAACATTAATGACAATTGCTGTTTCAATAACAGCCATGATCATAGGATTTTGTTTTGCACTAATTTTTACTCCACTCAAATTATCCAAAAATAAATTTTTAAATTTTATTGGAAATTCTTACACAACAATTATTAGAGGTGTGCCAGAATTATTAGTTATCTATTTATTATTCTTTGGTGGTAGTGGCGCAGTTATGTACGTTGCATCAATTTTTGGATATAACAAATATATTGAAATAAATGCATTCCTTACCGGTTCATTTGCAATAGGAATTATTTCAGGAGCATACTCAACAGAAGTCTTTAGAGGCGCTATTCAATCAATCGATAAAGGTCAATTTGAAGCCTCAAAAGTTTTAGGTCTAAAAAAACCTGTTCATTTTTTTAAAGTAATAATGCCCCAAATGTTAAGGCTTGCTGTTCCTAATTTAAGTAATGTATGGCAAATTACCTTAAAAGATACTTCACTTATATCAGTAACTGGTTTGGTTGAAATAATGAGACAGTCTTATATTGCTGCTGGATCAACAAGAGATCCATTATTCTTTTACTCTTTTGCAGCAGTTTTATATTTACTACTAACTTTTTTAAGTATGAAATTGATAAACAAATTAGAAACTAAATACAGGAGAGGTTACTAATGGATTTAGATTTGATGATAAGCAGTTTTCCAAAACTTTTAAATGCAACTTTAGTAACTTTAAAATTGCTATCTTTATCACTTATATTTGGACTTATACTCGGACTCTTTTTTGCAATTCTTAGATTAAATAAAAGTATTTTTTTAAATAAGTTTTCTTACTGTTATTCATATATATTTAGAGGAACCCCTCTTTTAGTTCAAATATTTATTATATATTTTGGACTAGGGCAGTTAGAATTTTTGAGATCTTCTTATTTATGGATTATTTTAAAAGAACCTTACTGGTGTGCAATAATTGCTTTTTCTCTAAATACAGGTGCTTATACATCTGAAATTTTAAGATCAGCATTTGAAACAATAAACAAAGGTTTCATAGAAGCCGGTGATAGTCTTGGTATTTCTAAAAAAATTATATTTTATAAAATTCAAATACCTATTGCCATAAGACAATCATTACCTGCTTATGGAAATGAAATTATATTAATGCTTAAAGGCACATCATTAGCTAGCACGGTTACACTTATGGACTTAACTGGAGTAGCAAAATATATAATTTCTACAACCTTTAAACCAATAGAAGTTTTTATAGTAGCTGGTGGAATTTATTTATTTATGACCTTTATTATTCATAATTTTATTAAATATCTTGAGAAAAAGTATAGTTATTAATAATTAGTATATTCTTTTATTTCTTTAATTTTAGAACCAGTTTGATTGTTTATATCAAGTTTTATCGAAGCTCTTTTGTCATTTAAAAAATGAATATCCCTAGACAATTTTATAAATTTTTCCCCAAAATCTGAATTTTTTTCACATAATCTTTTATCATCTTCAATTACCCAAAGTGTAGAATTTATATCTTTTAAAGTGTCAAACAAACCCTTCAATTTTTCATTAAGCTTTACATTATTTAACATTTGTTCTTTTAGTAAATTATACTCATCTACTATATATTTAAGTTTTTCTTTATCTTTTATTTTATCTTTTTTAATTTCTAAAATAGAAATTTTGTCAAAAAGTTCACCAACAGATACTTCAACTAGAATTTTATTCATAAAATTTTTTAATATGATAACTTGTTTAAAATATGTCTAATATATTAATCATAAAACATGGATCTTTAGGAGATATAGCTCAAGCGAGCGGTGCAATTCAAGATATTTGTGAAAATCATTCCACAGATAATATTTTTCTTTTGACTACCAGTCCTTATATAGATCTTTTTAAGAAAAACAATTCTTTAAAAGAAATCATTTTAGATAAAAGACTTTCAAGATTTAATTTGATCTATCTTTATAATTTAATGAAAAAATTAAAAAAAAATAAATTTATTAAAGTTTATGACTTGCAAAATTCATCCAGAACTTCTTTTTATAAAAAAATATTATTTCCAAATGCAAATTTAAATATCTGGTGTTCCTCAGAGACAACTTTACCAAATAATATAACAAAAGAAGAATTTGATAAAAACCCTGTTCTTGATAGGTTTAATCATCAATTAAAATCTTCTGGTATCGAAACAAAACATACAATGTCCCCTGATTTCTCATGGAGTTGTGTAAAAATTGATAAAATTTTTAATGAATATGAATTATCCAATTATATTTTATTATTTCCGTTTTGTTCACCTCATTTAACATTAAAGAAATGGCCACACTTTAATAATTTAATAAATTTAATTAAAAGAAAATATAAAGATCAATTTAAAATTATTACAGCCCCTGGTCCTAATGAGATCACAGAGGCAGATCAATATGATGCAATAAAAATTTTAGACAATGGCAAAGCTTTAAGTATTTCACAATTATCTTCATTAATAAAAAAAAGTAGTTTTGTAGTTGCAAATGATACTGGTCCAGCACATATGGCAGCTCATCTTAATTCAAAAGGTTTAACATTATTTGGATCTCATACATCTGCAAAAAAAGTAAGTATAGAAAGAGAAAATTTTAGGGCAATTCAGGTAAGTGATTTAAATAAATTAAGTGCTGAAAAAGTTTTCGAAAAAATAATTTTATAATATTTCTAAATATTTTTTTATAATTTCAGACCAATAAAATTTTTTTGATGCTTCTTCTGCTTTTCTTCCAAAAACTTTATATTTATTGTTTTCCAAAATTTTAGAAATTGATTGATAAATATCATCTAAACTATTACCATCACAAATATAACCTGTCTGGTCGTGATCTATTGCATCTGAAGCTCCACCATCTTTTCCACCTATTGATGGAACTCCAAATTGTGCTGCCTCTACATAAACTATACCAAAACCTTCAACAGACTTTTTATATGTTATAGAAGGCATTACAAACACATCAGAACATTTTAAATAGGAATTTTTTTCATCTTTAGTTAAATTATTTGGAAACATAACATGATTTTGCAATTTAAGTTCTGTAATTAAATTTTTAAGATTATCAATATTTTCACCTTGTCCAATACAAATATAAATAATATTTGGATACATTTCTTTTAAATTTCTAAGAGCCATAATAATTTTTTCATGGTTTTTTCTCTTATCAAATCTAGCAATTGTAATTAATTTTGGGGTCTTACCCTCTAATTTTTTTTTTATACTTTTGTAAATTTTTTCATCAATTTTTTCTACTGGAAAAACACCTGGATTAATTACTTTAATCTTATTTTCATCTACCCCAACACTTATTGCTAAATTTTTAGTAAACTTAGAATTTGCAACTACTGTATGACAATTATTTAAAATTTTGACCAGTCTTTTATTAATAAAAGAATTTTTTTTATGATTAATTTCTTTAGAATGAATTAAGCAAATTTTTTTAACGTTAGTTTTTATATTTTCAAGACTTTTCCAATGATCTGAAATTACAGCCTTAACTTTTCTATTATTCTCTAAATAAGTGTTTACTAAATTAGCTTTTCTGTATTTCTTGAATATTTTTGGCCCACCAACTCTTTCAATTGAAAAAGATAATTCTTTATCAAAATTATATTGGTTTGGATATTGGTCTGCAAAAACTTTAATCATTACATTTTCAGCTAGCGATTTAGCTAAACCATACATAAGGTTTTGCATACCACCTACCTCTGGGGGAAAAGTTCTAGTAACAATTAAATGCATTATTTTTTAAACCACTTTATACTGCAACCAAGACTTGGCTTTTGTATATCAGGCCCCTTTTGTGTTTGAGATATCAATTTCATGGCTTCGTATAATTCACTTGATCCATTTCTGACAGGTTTTAAATCCCTAAGTTCTCTAATTCTACCTCGGTAATTAAGTTTAAGATCTCTATTGTATCCAAAAAAATCTGGGGTACATACAGCATCGTATCTTTTTGCTATTTCTTGAGTTTCATCAATTAAGTAAGGAAAACTAAACTTATGTTTTGCAGAAAATTTAATCATATTTTCATAGGAATCATCTGGATAATTGATTGTATCATTTGACATGATTGCTGCTGAATTTACCCCAAAGTCTTTAAGTTTTTCACAATCTTCAACTAAGTCTTTAATGATTGCTTTTACATATGGACAGTGATTGCAAATAAACATTATTAACGTTCCGTTTTCACCCTTAATATCATTAAGGGATAAAACAGTATTTTCAACGGATTTTAATTTAAAATCGAATGCAGCGAGATTAAAATCACATATTGGAGTTTTTGTTAATGCCATGTTAAAATAATTTATAAATTATGTTTTATGATTTAAAAGATAAAAAACCAAAAAACTCTGGCAAAAATTGGGTGGCTCCTAATGCTGTGATAATTGGCGATGTAACTTTAGAAAAAAATTCTAGTGTTTGGTTTAATGCTACTTTAAGGGGAGATATAGAAAACATTTATATTGGAGAGGGGTCCAACGTACAAGATGGATGTGTTTTACATACAGATCCGGGATGTCCCTTAAAAATTGGAAAAAATGTAACTGTGGGACACTTAGTTATGCTGCATGGATGCACAATAGGAGATAATAGTTTGATTGGTATAGGCGCAGTAATTTTAAATAAAGCTAAAATAGGAAAAAATTGTATAATAGGCGCAAAAGCCTTAATAACTGAAAATAAAGTCATACCAGATAATTCACTGGTAATAGGATCGCCAGGAAAAATAATTAGACAGGTAACAGAAGAGGAAAAAAAAGCTGTTGATGAAAATACTAAACACTATCAAGATAATTGGAAGAGATATTCACAATCTATATTTTAAATAATGCCAACTTATACATTAACATCATCAAATATTAATCTTAATCCTAAAAAACAAAAAGAAATAGCAAAAGGAATTACAAAAATTCATAATGTTGTCACTGGTGCAAATACTTATTTTGCACAAGTTATATTTAATAACACAAAAAAGAATAATCATTTTATGGGGGGTAAAATTGTAAAAGAGCCCTCAATTTTTTTACTTGGTCAAATTAGGGCAGGTCGTCCAAAGAAAACAAAAGATAGACTAATTTCTGATTTAAAAAATATCATAGTCAAAAAATCAAAATTAGATGAAACGCAAGTATGGGTTTACATCATAGATTTACCTCCATCTCAAATGATAGAATATGGCGCAGTGCTACCAGAATCTGGAAAAGAGAAACAATGGTTTATGAGTTTATCCAGTAAACTCAAAAAGAAATTATCTGCATTAGAAAAATAATATTAAGGTACAAGCCATATATCTTTATTATTTTCTAAATCAAACCTAGCTCTTCGGTGACCTTTAGCTGCTAAATAAAGCCATTCAATAGATTTTATTTTACATTGAATGACTGTAAAGTTTTTGTAGCCCATTTCACTTTGCTCTTTAGTGTAGTCAAAGTTATCTAATTCAGGTTTTAATCCTGAAGTTGGTACATCAGACTCTGTTCCAGGTCCTTTTTCAACTAAATAACATTTTCTACTTATATGTTGGGTTTTTTCCCAAGATGTTTTAGTAATTTCATTGTTATGATTAATTATACATTTTACTTTTAATCTTACTTGGATTTTTTCTTCCTTATCGTAAAACAATAAAGCTGCACTAGAATTTTTTTTTAAGATTTCTATTTTATCTGATCTAATATCACTATGGAATTGAACTAAATTGTTTTTTTCATCTGATTTTCTTAAAACCACTATCCTTCCATCAATATTATTACCATCTCCACAGATAAAAGTCGGAATTCTAAATTGTGAGTTTCTATTTTTTACAGCATCATTTAACATTAACCAGATTTTCTTTTTAATTTGATTAATATCTTCATAGTATGCTGGTTGCATACAATACTACTTTCTAAATCTTTTGATTAAACTTGAGGTATCCCAACGGTTTCCACCCATGCTTTGAACTTCGCCATAAAATTTATCAACCAATTCAGTCACTGGTAACAATGATCCATTGTTTTTTGCCTCGTCCATTGCAATTTTTAAGTCTTTCCTCATCCAATCTACTGCAAATCCAAAATCAAATTTATCATCGATCATAGTTTTATATCTATTTTCCATTTGCCAAGATTGGGCTGCACCTTTTGATATAACTTCGATCACATCTTCCATTTTTAATCCTGCTTTAATCCCAAAATTAATTCCTTCGGATAAACCTTGAACTAAACCTGCTATGCAGATTTGATTAACCATTTTAGCTAATTGACCACATCCAGCTTTTCCAAGTAATTTCATTTTCTTGCTATAACAATCTATTTTATCTTTAGCTTTATCAAAGTCAGCTTGATCACCACCTATCATAACTGTAAGAGCTCCATTTTCTGCTCCAGCTTGACCACCAGATACTGGAGCATCTAAAGATCCAAACCCATTTTTTTTTGCATAGTCATAAATTTCTCGGGCAATTGTTGCAGATGCTGTTGTGTTATCAATATAAGTGGCACCTTTTTTAATTGTTTTAAAAACTCCTTTTTCACCAAATGTAACCTCTCTTAAGTCATTATCGTTTCCAACACATGTAAAAATATAATCAGCATCTTTTGCTGCCTCTGCAGGCGTTTCTGCTATTTTTCCTTTATGTTCACTAATCCATTTCTCTGCTTTAGTTTTAGTTCGATTAAAAACAGTTACATTATGACCGCCTTTTGATATATATCCTGCCATCGGATATCCCATGACACCAAGACCTATAAAAGCTACATTACAACTCATAATTTTTTATGTTTAATAGTTTAAGTTTAAAAGTAATTCTATTTGGATTTATATTTACATTTTTTTCCAGCTTTGGACAGAGTTTTTTTTTAGGATTATTCAATTCTAGTATTCGTGATGCATTATCAATTACTCACGGACAATTTGGCACAATTTATGCATCCGCAACATTGTTAAGCAGCTTAATTATTATTTGGGTGGGAAAAAAAATTGATGATATTGACGTCTTTAAATTTGGATCATTTGTAACTTTGCTTCTATCCTTTTCATGTTATTTTTTTTCTAAAGTTTCATCGGTAACTTTTTTATTTATCGCTATTTTTTTAATGAGATTTTCAGGTCAAGGTTTAATGTCTCATACTGCTACTACAACAATTTCAAGGTATTTTACTAAATCTAGAGGAAAAGCTTTAAGCATAGGATGGTTTGGATTATCCACAGCTGAATTTGTTTTACCAGTATTTGTTATTTATCTGTTAACTTTTATGGAATGGAGGAATATTTGGATCAGTATTTCGTTTGTAATTCTATTTTTACCAATAATTTCATATTTCCTAATTAAAAATATTAAGCTCGACTCTAGAGAAATTGATAGCGATAAAAACAAAAAAAAATCAATGATTAAAAACTGGAAAAGAATCGAGGTTATAAAAGACTATAGATTTTATATAGTTTGTGCAAATATGCTTGCGATGCCTTGGATAGCAACTGGAATATTTGTTTATCAATCATTTATACTTTCCTCAAAAAATTGGGGCCCTTATGTTATAGCGCAATCTTTTATGGCTTACTCTGTTTTATCGGTTATAACTTTATTTATTGCTGGTTTTTTGATTGATAAGTTTTCTAGTAGAAAGCTTTTAATTTATATGAATTTACCATTTCTACTCTCTTTATTTTTAATTATTGTTTTCGACAATCCTTTAATTTCCTTTTTATTTTTGGGATTAATAGGAATTTCAAATGGTTTAGCTAACGTGCTAGGATCTGCAACCTGGGCAGAAGTTTATGGTGTAAAACATATTGGTTCAATAAAAGCTTTAACTACAGCCCTAATGGTATTTTCAACTGCTTTTGGAACTGCAGTATTTGGTTTATTAATAGACAATGGTTTTTCGATAGAGGAGATTTCTATAATTTCAGGAACCTATATTTTGCTAGCTCTAATCGCCCTATTTTTTGTTAGAAATAAATTAAATCCAATTAAAATCTAAAAAAAACTTGATTTTGCAAATATGTGCGTATAAATACTGCGCATGGCAAGAGTAACCGTAGAAGATTGTATAGATAAAGTAGACAGCCCCTATGAACTCGTTTTAGTCGCAAAAGAGAGAGCAACTCAACTTAACTCAGGAATTGAACCGTCAGTTGATAGAGATAACGATAAAAACACAGTAATCGCTCTAAGAGAAATTGCTATCGAAAACGTTAAAGTAAATGAGTTAACTGATAGTGCTGTTTATAAGTTAAGAAAACATATCGAACAAGTAGACGATTTAAGTGAAGATGATGAAGAAATTGGAGATGAGTTTGAAAGTTTGTACAAAGGAGAAATTTCTAAAAGTGGTGCACCAATTTTACCTTCAAAAAGAGCAAGAAAAGTTCCAGAAAAAATACAAGTGTCAAAAGAGGACTTAGCAGAATTACAAAATTCAGATGCACCTACACAATCTGAAAATATTTCATCAGAACCTCAAGAGAATGAAACTGGTGAGGTATCATTAGATGAAATTGCTGAAAACGATAGCAAGACTGAAGAAAATTCTGACACTTCAGAACAATAATATTTAATTAGTATTTAAAATAAGATATTTATAAAATTAATGAGCAAATCACTTATTATTGCGTGTGATGGCGAGGCAGCTAGTGGTAAAAGCACCGGTGCAAAGCTTTTATCAAAAAAGTATAAATTATTATTATTAAATTCTGGTCTATTGTATCGTTATGCAAGTAAAATATTGTTAACTAAAAGACCAAAAAAACCTATTCCATATTTAAAAAAAAAATTTAAAAAAGTCTCTTATAATTTAATAACAAAACAATCTCTTCACTCTCAAGAAATAAGCAATCATGTTGGTTATTTGGCTAAAAATAAACAAATTAGAGAAATAATGAGAGTTTATCAAAAGAATATAATTAAAAAGAATAAAAGAATTTGTGTGGAAGGTAGAGACATTGCTACAAAAATTCTAAATAAAAACCCGAAATATAATTTAGCATTTTATTTTACTTGTAAAATTAATGTCGCCGCTAAAAGAAGGTGGAAAGAATTAAAAAAAAAGGTCCCTTTAAAAGAAGTTCGGAAAAGTTTAGCTAAACGAACAAAAATGGATAAAAACAGAAAACACTCGCCATTAAAAAAAGTGAAAGATGCTATATTAATACGTACAGATAAAATAAATAAAAAAGAAGTTCTAAATAAAATGTCTAGAGAAGTTAATAAAATTATTTAATTGCAAAATTCTTCAATAATTTTTTTTCTATGTTCATCTAAATCAGGTATTTCACCCCTGGTGTCACTATCTTTGTAGTTTGACATTTTAATGGGATTTCCTGCCGTTTTAAATTCTCCTATTTTTTTATGAAAAGAATTTACAATCATATTTCTAGATTCTATTTGTGGATTTTCTACTGCTTGTTTTATATTAAATATTGGTCCACAAGGTATTTTTTCTTTCTCCATAAGACTTATCCAGTCCGAAGTTGAATTAGATGAAAGTTTTTTTTCGAGAATAATCTTTAACTCATCCATATTTTTGCTTCTTGAGGAATTAGTATTAAATTTTTCATCTTTTGAAATTTCAGAAATATTTAGTAATCCACAAAGTTTTTCAAAAAGTTTATCATTTCCAGCTGCTATAATAATATAACTATCTTTTGTTTTAAATGCCTCGAAAGGTGCAATTGATGGATGTCTAGACCCCATTGGTTTTGGTATTTCTTTTTTTGAAAGATATCTTGCAATTGCATTTTCTAAAATTGCAATTTGACAATCTAACATAGAAACATCTATGTAAGTTCCTTTTCCTGTTTTCTTTCTGTCATATAAAGCTGCATTAATTCCTATAGCTGTAAATAAACCTGCCGTAATATCACCAATAGATGTACCAACTCTTGTAGGTTCAGAATTTGGTTGACCAGTAACACTCATTAATCCACCCATACCTTGAACAACCATATCATAAGCTGGAAGTTCTCTGAGTGGACCAGTTTGACCAAAACCAGATGCCGATGCGTAAATTAATTTTGGATATTTTTTACAAACATCTTTCCAACCATATCCCCACTTTTCTAATGTGCCAGGTTTAAAATTTTCAACAAGAACATCAGCTTTTTCTAAAATTTTATCAAAGATTTTTTTATCCTCTTTGTCTTTTAAATTAAGAGCAATACTCTCTTTACCTCTATTTAAAGACATAAAATATGCAGAGTGTTCCTCTATAAAAGGACCGAATTTTCTAGAGTCATCACCTGTGCCAGGTGCCTCAACTTTGATTACTCTAGCTCCTAAGTCTGATAAAACCATTGTACAATAAGGTCCAACAAGAACTCTCGTTAAATCAAGAACTAACAAATTTTTTAAAGGTCCATCCATAAAATAATATTATACAGTACTTTTATACATATTGACTCTTATTAATAAGTTACATTTAATATAGCATTAAATAATTAAAGAGAGGGAATAAATATGTTTAAAAAAATATCATTATATTTTATTTCATTAATCTTTGTATCTACGACTATTGGTTCAGCTTTTGCTGTTACATTAAAAGCTAGTCACCAGTGGCCAGGTACACCAAGAGCAGATGGATCATTCGATGTTAGACACGAAATGGTTCAAATAATTGCCGATGAAATGAAAAAAGCAAATGTTGGGGTCGATATCAGAATCTATCCTGCAAAATCATTATATAAACCAAAAGAACAATGGAAGCCAATGACAACAGGTCAATTGGATATTTCAGCATTTCCTTTAGCTTATGCTGCTAAGTTCCATCCTGAGTTTGATATTACTTTAATGCCTGGAATGGTTAAAAACCACAAACATGCATTAAGAGTTAATGCATCTCCAATGATGAAAGAAATTAAAAAAATCATCAATGATGCAGGTGTTGTAGTATTATCTGATGCTTGGTTAGCTGGTGGATTTGTTTCAAAGAAAAATTGTATTTCAAATCCAGCTTCAGTAAAAGGTCAAACTTTTAGAGCAGCAGGTAAAGCATTTAACCAAATGTTAGAAGCAGCAGGTGCAGGTATACAGTCTATGCCATCTTCTGAAATCTACAATGGTTTACAAACAGGAGTTCTTGATGGAGCAAACACAAGTTCAGGAAGTTTTGTATCATACAGAATTTATGAGCAAGTTAAGTGTGCTACACCTCCAGGAGACTACGGTTTATGGTTTATGTATGAACCAATTTTAATGTCAAAAAAATCATTTGATGCATTAGATAGTAAACAACAAAAAGCGTTAATGAAAGCTGGTAAGGTCGCAGAGAAATATATGACTAAGGAAGCTGCTGGTTTAGATACGACAATGGAAAAAGCATACAAAGAAGCTGGTGTTAAATTGTCTTATATGAAAAAATCAGATTTTGATGCTTGGTTAGCTATTGCTAAACAATCTTCATACAAAAATTTTGCAGAAAAAGTACCAAACGGTCAAAAATTGATCGATATGGCTTTAGCTGTAAAATAATTCAAATAAAATTATACCCCCACAAATATATACGTGGGGGTATTTTTCATGACTGATAAATTTATTAAATTAACTAATTGGTTAGCAAAAGCTTGTGGCATATTCGCTGCAGGTTGTCTTTTTTTATCTATAGTTATTATCACCGAATTAGTATTTGAAAGATATTTATTTAAAAATGCAATTACATGGCAGACTGAGCTAGTTACAATGTTACTAGTTGCATCGACTTTCATCGGAAGTGCATATGTTCTAAGTGAAAAAGGTCATGTAAACATGGAATACCTTTATACATTTTTAAGTGAAAAAAATGTTACAAAATTAAAAATTTTTACAGATAGCCTTTGTTTAATTTTCTTCTTAATTTTATTTTATGTAAGTTACGAAATAACTTATGAAGCTTTCATAAAAAATTATAACACAGGTACAGTCTGGGGCCCTCCATTATGGATACCTTATTCATCAATGCTTATTGGGGCAACTCTTATGACAATGTCATACATTTCTGAATTAATTTTACACGTAAGAAAACTTAAGGAGTTTAAATAGTGGACCCATTGTTATTAGGATTAATTGTTGGAGTTTCTACAGTTGTGATGCTTTTTTCAGGTATACCGATTGCATTTGGTCTATGTTTTATCTCAGTAATTTTTTTAGTAATTGCAGAAGGATTTTCAATTTTAAATGTATTTGCAGAAACATTTTATGCTGGTTTAAATTCATTCGTTTTGTTGTCTATCCCAATGTTTATTTTGATGGGAATGGCTGTTGCAAACTCACCAGCTGGTAAAGATTTATACACAGGTTTAGATAGATGGCTTTGGAGATTACCAGGCGGACTTGTGGTATCCAACATTGGAGCCTGCTCAATATTTGCAGCTTTAAGTGGATCTAGCCCAGCAACTTGTGCTGCTATTGGCACTATGGGAATTCCTGAAATGAGAAAAAGAGGTTACTCTGCTAGATTAGCCACAGGATGTATAGCTGCTGGAGGAACTCTTGGAGTATTAATTCCTCCGAGTATAGTGCTAATAGTTTACGGTTTAGCTACAGGAACATCTATTGGAAGATTATTTTTATGTGGTGTTATACCTGGATTGCTTCTTGCAGGCTTATTTATGTTATGGGCTTATATATATTCATATTTTATTGACAAAAAGTCTGCAGAAATTCTCAGAAATAGAAAACCTCCAACTTTAAGAGAAAAGTTAGAAGTCATTCCTAGAGTACTTCCTTTCTTATTAATTGTAGTTGGTGTTTTATATGTTTTATATGGGAGTAGGTGCTTTTTTAGTATTTGTCATGATTGCTGTTGTTTATAAAATTTATCAACCAAAAAAAATATGGGATATAGTTAAGGTATCTATGAAAGAGAGTGTAATGATAATGTTTATCATTGCGGGCTCATATATATTTGCTTTTAGTTTATCCACCCTTTATGTAACGCAATCGATTGCTCAAACTATTGTAGAGATGGGTTTAAATAAATGGGTTTTATTTTTTTATATAAATATTTTTCTTTTAATAGCTGGTTTCTTTTTACCACCAGTAGCAGTAATTGTTATGACTTCAGCAATTCTGCTTCCAATAATTACTCAATTTGGTTTTGATCCTTATTGGTTTGCAATTGTCTTTACAATAAATATGGAGATTGGTTTGATTACACCTCCGGTTGGTTTAAATTTATATATTATAAAAGGGATTACTCCTGATGTTAGTCTTTCTGAAATATTAAAAGGCTCAATTCCTTTTATGATAATGATGGTCATCTGTATAATAATATTGTGTATTTTCCCAGAAATAGTAACTTGGTTACCTGACAAATTAATGGGAAAAGCTCTTGCATACTAATAAAAAAATTAATCGTAAAATATCAGTTGCACCCATGATGGACTGTACAGATCGTCATGATAGGTTTTTTTTAAGGCTAATCAGCAAAAACGTTATGCTTTATTCAGAAATGGTTGCAACCAAGTCAGCTATACATGGTGATAGAGAAAAAATTTTAGGATTTAGAAACGAAGAACAGCCTGTTGCACTTCAAGTGGGTGGTTCAGATAAAAAAGAGCTTGCACAAGTTGCTAAATTGGCTGAGGAATATAGTTATAAAGAAATTAACTTAAATCTAGGATGCCCCAGTAAAAAAGTTCAAAAAAACTCTTTTGGAGCCTGTTTAATGAAAGAGCCTGATCTCGTAGCAGATTGTTTAAATGAAATGGTGAATGCTTGCAATATTCCCGTAACGGCAAAAACTAGAATTGGTGTTGATGATATTGAAGATTTTGATTATCTAAATAAATTTGTAAACAAAATCAAAGAAGCAGGCTGCAAAACAATTATATTGCATGCAAGAAAAGCAATTTTAAAAGGTCTTACACCAAAGCAAAACCTTTCAATACCAAAATTAAATTATGAGAGAGTTTATGAGATTAAAAAAGAAAACCCTGATTTAGAGGTTATTATTAATGGCGGGATTACAAACATTGAAGATATAAAAAAACATTTAGAAATATGTGATGGCGTTATGATAGGTAGAGCAATTTATCAAAATCCATATTTTTTATCTGAGATTGAAAAAGAAATATTTAGTAATAATACTGTTCCATCTCGAGAAGATATAGCTAGAGAAATTTTAAAATATTTAGAAGAGGAAGTAAAAGTAGGAACAAAAGTAAATCATGTTATGAGACATACAGTTGGACTATATCATGGGCAACCTGGTTCTAAAGATTGGAAAAGATACTTAAGTGATAATATGATGGCAAGAGACTCTGATTTTCAAAAAGCAAAACATATAATGACAATCGTCCAAAATAATGAAAAAGCAAATCAGATTAATACCTAATGGAAAATCTTAATTTAAACGAGATAATAAATTTATTAACTGTTCTTGCAATTGCAGCAGCTGTGGCTGGTTTTATGGCCGGTTTATTAGGAGTAGGGGGTGGTATTATAATGGTACCAGCTTTGTATTATGCTTTTACTGTTTTAGATTTTGATTTAGTGACAAGAATGCATTTATCAGTTGGTACTTCTCTTGCAATAATTATACCTACTTCAATTATTTCTACAAAAACACATATGGAGTACGACGCAGTTGATTTTAATATGGTAAAGTCTTTTGGAATTTTTATAGTTTTAGGTGTTCTTTGTGGAACCTTCTTGGCAGTAAGTTTAAAAACACCAGCATTAGTTTTATTTTTTGCAATATTTTCATTTTGTGTTGGTCTGTTTTTTATTTTTTTAAGGGAACAATTGATGGATAAACCAAAAAAAATCTCAGAATTAATAAAAAAAATTTCAGGGATATTGATAGGATTTATTTCAGTCCCTTTAGGTATTGGTGGAGGCTCTTTAATGGTACCATTTATGCGAACCTTTGGATATGATATTAGAAAGTCTATTGGTACAGCTGCAGCGGTTGGTTTTTTAATAGCTTTGACTGGTTCAATCACAATGATAACAGGTGGAGAAATAATTGATAATGTAAAATCACCTTTCAGTTTTGGTTACATTAATTTGTTAGGTTTCCTTGTTTTTGTACCTGTAACAATGGTAATGGCCCGAATTGGAGCCAAAGTTGTTTACAAAATTAATAAAAAGTTGTTAAGCAAAATATTTGGCTGTTTTTTGTTGTTAGTTTCTGTTAGGTCCTTCGTTGAATATTTTAATATAAATTAATTAACAAGGTTCCATTGTCCTTATCAATTTTAATAAACGAATACTGGTATTTTATTTTACTTATAGTTTTTGCAGCAACTGCTGTTGGTTTCTTTGCTGGATTATTTGGAATAGGTGGTGGATTGATTTCTGTTCCATGTCTTTTTTTTATATTTGAAACTTTAAATATTGAAAAAGATTTTTTAATGCATTTAACAGTTGGTACAGCCTTTACAATAACAATATTTACATCCTCAGCGTCTGTCTTTACCCATTATAAAAATAAATTGGTTGATATAAATGTGGTAAAAACCTTTGGGTTATTTGTTGTTTTAGGTGTTCTAATGGGAACAGTTTTTGCCGCATATATGAGCACAAAAAGTCTTGTTCTTTTTTTTTCAGTAGTTGTTTACGTTTTTGGAGCATACTTAATGCTTGCGAACGAACAAGTTAAGAGAGTTAGTGTAAATAGAGCATTTTATCCTAAAGCTATCTTTGGTTTAATGTCAGGATTTATATCCGCACCTATGGGTATTACTGGTGCTATGATGAATGTTCCGTTACTACGATACTTAGGTTATCCAATAAGTAAATGCATTGGGAGTGCCGCAACTATTGGATTATTTATATCTATAACTGGTTCAGTTGGTTTTTTAATTTCAGGTTTTTACTTTAGTGCAAATTTACCTTTTAGTATTGGATTTGTTAATATCCCAGCTTTTTTATTGTTTGTCCCAATTACAACTTTTATGGCAAGACTTGGAGCAAATACTGTTTACAAAATGAACAAAATCAAAGCTCAAAGACTTTTTGGAGTTTTTCTTTATGCTGTTGGAACAATTTTTATATACAGGTATTTTAATATTTAATTAATCTTTTGATCGTATTCACCAATTTTTCCAGTTTCTTGTAATAACTTATCAATAAAATAAAAGATCTCTTTTTTTAAATCATCAGACGACGGACTTTCAGTAACTACAACTAAAGAGGGTTTGTTTGAGGAAGCTCTAATCAATCCCCAAGACCCATCTTCTAATGAAAATCTAATTCCATTGACTGTAAGTATATTATTTATTTTTAGTCCTTTAATTTTAAAATCATTTTCTTTTAGTTTATTAATTTTATCAATCATTTCATCAATGACTCCGTATTTTTCTTCATCTTTACAAAAAGGACCCATTGTCGGACTTTGAAAGGTTTTAGGTAAACTTTTTATTAAAACATCTAACTTTTCATTTTGATTATCCAAAAGGTTACAAACTTGAATTGCAGAATTAATACCATCATCAAAACCATAACCAAGTGGTTGATTAAAAAAGAAATGTCCACTCTTTTCAAATCCAGCAATCGCTTTATCCTCATTTACTTTTCTCTTTATGTATGAATGACCAGTTTTCCAATATATTGTTTTACAATTATTTTTATTTAAAATCTCATCATTCATGAACAAACCAGTTGATTTTACATCAACTATAAATTTTGAATTTTTATGTTGATTTGAAATATTTCTTGCAATTAATAATCCAATTTTATCTGCAAAAATTTCCTTACCACTATTATCTATAACACCAACTCTATCTCCATCACCATCAAAACCAAAACCCACATCTGCATTATTTTGTTTTACACATTTTGCAATTTCATGAAGCATTTCCATATCCTCTGGATTTGGGTTGTATCTAGGAAAAGTGTAATCTAAATTACAGTCTAGTTCTATTACCTCACATCCTATACCTCTTAAAATTTCAGGTGCAAATATACCAGCTGTCCCATTACCACAAGCTGCAACAACCTTTAATTTTTTTGTTAATTTATTTTTTGATAATTCTTCGATATAAACTTTATTAAAATTTTTGACTTCTTGATATTTACCCGAACCACTAATAAATTTTTCATTTAAAACGATATCTTTTAATTCTGACATTTCGTCCTTACAATGTGTTAGCCCTTTCTCTATCCCCATTTTAATACCTGTCCATCCATTTTCATTATGGCTTGCGGTTATCATTGCAACAGCATCTGAATTTAATTTAAATTGTGAAAAATAAACAGTAGGAGAAAGACATAAACCTATATCTTTTACATTACATCCTGTAGACAAAAGTCCATTTACGAAATTTTTTTTAACATTCTCACTGTATGACCTATAATCATGACCAACTATAACTGTTGGATTTTTTTTTGTTTTTATGACCTGTGTTCCGAATCCTTTTCCGACCGACTCGATTCCCAATTCGTTGATGCTTTCTGGGAATAACCATCTCGCGTCATATTCTCTAAAACCAAAGGGATCTATTTTTTTCTCTTTTTTCATGTTGATATTTGTATATTTCTTTAATTTTTTTATTGCATATTTTTTTTCATGTTCTATAAATGTTCTATTGATTTCTAATTTATATAGTGTATTTAAGAAATCTGCACACAACATATAGTTGTTTTACTATAATATTAAGTTAAAATAGGGAGTTTAATGAATAAAGTATTGTCTCAGGCCATTAAGAAAGCTGTCTCTGAATTTAAACCAAAAGTTGAAATTCATAATAAAACTAAAGGTCCTGATTTATTCACATTAAATAATAATACCGAATTATTTCAAAATTCAAAAGGCATAACAATTAAAATTGATAGAAGTAGAGACAACAACTTAACGGATTTTGGTAGGGCAACTTTAACTGATAGATATCTTGGTGAGAATGAATCCTTTCAAGACCTGTTTGCTAGAGTGGCAAGTCATTATGCAGATGACAATCTACATGCACAAAGATTATATAATTATATAAGCAATCTATGGTTTATGCCAGCAACGCCAGTTTTATCTAATGGTGGAACAACAAGAGGTTTGCCAATCTCATGTTTTTTAAATGAAGCAAGTGATAGCTTACAAGGAATACTTGGTCTCTGGAGTGAAAACGTTTGGTTAGCAGCTCGAGGAGGGGGTATTGGAAGTTATTGGGGCAACCTAAGATCAATTGGCGAAAAAATTGGAAGAGTAGGAAAAACTTCAGGAATAATACCTTTCATTAAAGTTATGGATTCTTTAACAATGGCAATCAGCCAAGGCTCTTTAAGAAGAGGATCTGCAGCATGCTATTTACCTATTGATCATCCTGAAATCGAGGAGTTTATAGAGATGAGAAGACCTACAGGGGGAGATCCAAATAGAAAATCACTTAACTTACACCATGGAGTGCTTGTGTCAGATGCTTTTATGAGAGCAGTTGAACTTGATGAACAATGGGCACTCAAAAGCCCTAAAGACGGTGCAGTTCAACAAACAGTATCTGCAAGAAACTTATGGATAAGATTATTGACTGCTAGAATTGAAACAGGAGAACCATACATCATTTACATTGATACTGTTAATAGACAAATACCACAACACCATAAATTAGCTGGATTAACTGTAAAAACTTCAAACCTTTGCAGTGAAATAACTTTACCAACAGGTATCGATAGGGAAGGCAGAGATAGAACGGCAGTTTGCTGCTTGTCATCTTTAAATGTAGAAAAATACGATGAATGGAAAGATGATGAAAAATTTATAGATGATGTAATGAGATTTTTAGACAATGTACTAAGTGACTTCATCAAAAATGCACCCGAGGAATTCAGCGATGCCGTGTATTCAGCTACAAAAGAGAGAAGTGTGGGACTTGGTGTGATGGGCTTACATTCTTATTTTCAAAAAAAAATGATACCTTTAGAGTCTGTAATGAGCAAAGTATGGAATAAAAAAATATTTGAAAACATTCAAAACAAAGTTGATAAATCTTCAAAAGACCTAGCTGAGGAGAGAGGTTCTTGTCCTGATGCATCTGAATATGGTTTTAAAGAGAGATTTTCTAATAAAACGGCGATTGCTCCAACTGCTTCCATATCTATTATATGTGGAGGAACATCTCCAGGCGTAGAGCCTATAGCAGCTAATAGTTATACACATAAAACTTTGTCCGGATCTTTTAATGTTAGAAATAAGTATTTAAAAAAAGTTTTAGAAAAACATGGTAAGAATAATGATGAAATTTGGTCAAGTATAACAACTAATCAAGGCTCGGTTTCTCATTTAGATTTTTTAACCAAAGAGGAAAAAGATGTTTTCAAAACAGCTTTTGAACTAGATCAAAGATGGCTTATTGATTTAAGTGCTGATAGGACACCACATATATCTCAAGCTCAGTCTATTAACTTATTTTTACCTGCTGATGTGCACAAAAAAGATCTACATCAAATTCATTATCAAGCATGGAAAAAAGGTTTAAAAAGCCTTTATTACTGCAGGTCGAAATCAATACAAAGAGCTGAAAATGTTAATGACGCAAATTCAACAGACATTACAGCAAATGTTTATAAATCAAAAAATCAACCACAAAACGAAGAAAACAAATACGAGGAGTGTTTATCATGTCAGTAATGAAAAAAGAAGAAAGCGGAAAAATTATACAACCAAAAAAAATGGGATTATTAGTAGAAAATCCTGTTTATAAGCCATTCAGATACCCATGGTGTTATGATGCATGGTTAACTCAGCAAAGAATACATTGGTTACCAGAAGAAGTGCCTCTAGGTGATGATGTTAGAGATTGGCAAAAAAATCTGTCAGTGCCAGAAAAAAATTTAGTTACCCAAATATTTAGGTTTTTCACCCAAGCAGATGTTGAAGTAAACAATTGTTATCTTAGACATTACACAAGTGTTTTTAAACCAACAGAAGTTTTAATGATGATGACAGCTTTCGCATCTATGGAAACAGTTCATGTTGCAGCGTATTCTCACTTGCTAGATACAATTGGAATGCCAGAGTCTGAGTATTCTGCATTCATGAAATATAAAGAAATGAAAGACAAGTATGACTATATGCAAGGTTTCAATGTTAATTCAAAAGAGGATATAGCAAAGACAGTTGCTGTTTTTAGTGCTTTCACAGAAGGCCTTCAGTTATTTGCGAGTTTTGCAATATTATTAAATTTCCCAAGACACAATAAACTTAAAGGCATGGGTCAGATCGTTACTTGGTCTGTGAGAGATGAAACTCTGCATTGTAATTCAATGATAAGAATATTCAAAGAGTTCATTAAAGAAAATCCAGAAATATGGACTCCAAAACTTAAAAAAGAAATCTATGATGCATGTAGAACAATTGTTGAGCATGAGGATGCATTTATAGATTTAGCTTTTGAGATGGGACCAATGGAAGGTTTAACCGCTCAAGAAGTTAAAGATTACATAAGATTTATTGGTAACAGAAGATTAGTTCAATTAGGTTTAGAGGCTATCTATGATGTTGAAAAAAATCCATTAACATGGTTAGACACTATGTTAAACGCAGTAGAACATATGAACTTCTTTGAAGGTAGGGCTACAGAGTATTCAAAAGCATCCACACAAGGAAGCTGGGTAGACGCTTTTAGTTAAAAGAATTACGTAAGATGAGTGAGTTCGGCCTTGTAGTTTTAGGTGCTCATCTTGGTGTTCACATAAAAAAAGAGATAGAACAAACTTTACCAAAAAAAGTTCTTTTAGTTGAGCCCGTACCACACAATGTTGAAGCAATAAACAACAACTTAAAAGATTTTAAAGATATTATCTTAGAACAAGTTGCAATTTCTGACAAAAAAGAGAAAAAAGATTTTTTCTTTGTTAAACGATCATCAATACCTAAATTGAAAAAACATTGGTCTAGTGGGATTGGTTCATTTAATAAAAGTCACATTTTAGACCACAGATCTAAAAGATTTCAGATTGAAGATATAGATATCGATAAAATTTCTATACAAAGTATTACTTTACAAGATCTTATAGAAAAATATTCTATTACTAAAATCGATAAACTTTTAATTGATGTTGAGGGTAGTGAATATGCAATACTTAAAAATATTGATTTAAATAATATAAATATTAAAAAAATTATATTTGAATATAAACATTTTGATGGATATAAAACTACCGGCAAAAAACTCGAAGAGATCTTAAAAAAATTTGATCAAAATAATTACAGTGTTTCAAAGATTGACGAAGAAAATATTTTAGCTGAAAAATTATAGTTATCTTTGATTTATTGGTATAACTTTTCTATAACCACTACCTTTATAACTTGCAAGAGGTCTTATTAGTTTATTAGCGGCATGTTGTTCAAGAATGTGAGCTGACCATCCAGTAATTCTAGATATTACAAATATTGGTGTGAAAAAATCTGTATCAAATCCCATCAAATGATAAGTTGGACCTGTGGGATAATCTACGTTTGGATAAATATTTTTTCTATCAATCATTACCTTTTCTACTATGTCATAAATTTTTTCAAACTTTTTGTCTTTTTTTACTTTAGCAACTTTAGCAAAATACTCTCTCATTGTAGGTACCCTTGAGTCTCCGCTTTTATAAACTCTATGTCCAAACCCCATTACAACAGACTTTTTGTCTAAAGCAGTATTTATCCATTTAAGTGCGTTTTCTGGTTTCTTGATTTTATTCATCATATGCATTACTTCTTCATTGGCACCACCATGCAAAGGACCTTTTAAACTAGCTATAGCACCCGTAATTGCCCCATGTATATCAGATAAACTACTTGTAATAGTTCTTGCTGTAAAAGTTGAAACGTTGAAGCTATGCTCTGCATATAAAATTAATGAGACATCAAAGGCTTTAACAATTTCTTTGTTAGGTACTTTACCAAAACACATATAAAAGAAATTTTCTGAAAATGAGAGATTATTTTTAGGGTTTATTATTTTTTTTCCTTTCCTTAATCTGTAAAAAGCTGCTAAAGCCGTTGGTGTTTTCGCAAATATTCTCATAACTTTTCTCATATTAGCATTAGGAGAGTTATCTTTTGTTTCTTTGTCTTCAAGACCCATAATACTTACCGCTGTTCTTGCCACATCCATAGGATGAGATTTTTTTGGAAAATTCTTAATACTATCTAGTAAGGATTTAGATAATCTTCGCTCTTTTTTTTCATTTTTCTCGAAATTTTTTAATTGTTTTTTGTTAGGCAGTTCTCCATTTAAAATTAGATAAGCAACTTCTTCAAACTTACATTTGGCACATAAATCTTGTGCAGCATAACCCCGGTAAGTAAGTGAATTAATTTCTGGCATTACTTTAGAAACCTCTGTTTCATCAACAACAATTCCTAATAAACCTTTTTTAATATCTTCAGTCATTATTTGTGGCCATCTGTATTAAAATTATAAATTTTTTTATCTAGTGAATTATATTTTTTATAATCAACTAGATCGTACAATCTACTTCTAGTTTGCATTTTATCAATAACGTTTTTTTGATGTCCATCCTTAAAAATGACCTTTAGACCTTCCTCGACACTTTTCATGGCTAGCCTTTGTGTAGTAACTGGGTAAATCACGATATTATAACCTAAATTTTCTAATTCTTTATAGTTTATAAGGTCTGATTTTCCAAACTCAGTCATATTGGCAAGTAAATATGTATTGAGATTTTTTCTAACTTTTTCAAATTCTTTTTTATTTTTTAATGCCTCAGGAAATATTATTTCTGCTCCAGCATCAATATAGGCTTTACATCTTTCAATCATTTTATCTATACCTTCAACACCTTTTGCATCTGATCTTGCGATAATTTTAAAATTCTTATCTTTTTTTGCCTTAACGCATTCTTTAATTTTATTTACCATTTTTTTTGTAGAAATAAGTTCTTTATTATCAAGATGACCACATCTTTTTCTCTCCACCTGATCTTCAATATGTACAGCAGTCACCCCAAATTTTTCAAAAGTTTGTATAGTTTTTTTACACGATTTAAAACCTGTATCAATGTCAACAATTGTAGGTAAGTTTGTAACTCTTGCTATTTGTTTTGATCTATTACTAACATCCTCCAATGTAGTAAGTCCAATATCTGGATATCCGAGGTCGTTAGACATCACTCCACCAGATACATAAACAGCATCATAACCTATTTCCTCAATTACTTTAGCGGTTAAAGGATTATACGCCCCAGGAACTCTTAATATTTTTCCACTTTTCAATTTTTTAAGAAAATCTTTTCTTTTTTGCTTAATTTTTTTTTTTACAAAGTGCATTAAAAAATTCCAATTTTATTATTTTTTTTAATATTTTTTTTATTAATTACAATATTTAATTTATTTAATTGATTAGATTTTAATTTTTTTAAATTTTGAACATCTTTTAAAAATCTATCGGATTCTTTTTTAGCGATTATTCCTTTAGTTAAAGTTAAGAATTTTTTAATATAATTTGGTCTTTTAAACGGCCTAGATCCATAAGGGTGAGCATCAGCCACACCTTGCTCTTCTGTTATTTTTTTATTATTTTTCAACGTAACAATAACTTTCGCACCAAATGCCTTATTTTTTGGGTTAGGATCATGGTATCGTTTAGTCCATTTCTTATCTTCATGAGTTTTTATAGATCTCCATATTTTTAAAGTACTTTTTCTTTTAGCTCTTGATTTGCTGTAAGATTTTACATGATGCCAATTGGCATCCTCTAAAGCAACTGCGAAAATATACATTATAGAATGATCCAAAGTTTCTCTACTTGCATTTGGATCCATCTTTTGAGGATCATTAGCCCCAGTTCCTATAACATTATGAGTATGATGACTTGTGTGTATGTCTATTTTTTTAATATCTTTAAGATTTTTAATTCTTAGGTTTAATTTTTTTGCAAGATCTATCAATGCTTGCGCCTGGTACTCTGCAGAATATTCTTTAGTGTAAGTTTCTAAAATTGCTTTCTTTTCTTCATTCTTTTTTGGTAAAGGAACTTTATAAAAAGCTTTTTTTCCATCTAAAATTCTAGCAACAACACTATCTTCACCTTCATATATTGGACTTGGGGCTCCTTCTCCTCTCATGGCTCTATCCACTGCCTCTATACCAAGTTTACCTGCATGTGCAGGTGCGAAAGCTTTCCAACTTGATATTTCACCTTTTCTAGATTGTCTAGTTGATATAGTTGTATGCAATGCCTGTTGTATTGCCTGGTAAACAGTTTCTGTTTTTAAACCAAGCATAGTACCTAAGCCAGCTGCAACACTTGGACCTAAATGAGCAATATGATCTACTTTATGTTTATGTAAACATATACCTTTAACAAGATTAACTTGTACCTCATAAGATGTAATAATACCTTTTATTAAATTTAAACCAGAGATTTTCTTTTGTTGTGCAACTGCGATTAGAGCGGGTATATTATCACCTGGGTGACTATAATCTGCAGCTAGAAAAGTATCATGAAAATCTAATTCTCTCACAGCGGTTCCATTTGACCATGCTGCCCATTCACAATCAAATTTTTGATTGGAATTTATTCCAAATATAGTAGCACCATTTTTTCTTGGATGTTTCATAGCCATTTCCCTTGATGAAATAACTGCCTTTCTATTCAAAGAGGCAATAGCTACTGATGCATTATCAATAATTCTATTAATTACCATTTCAACAGAGTCCTTATTAAGTTTTGCATTATCGCTAGCTAACTCTGCTAATTTCCATGCTAATTGTTTTTTTTTAGAGAGTTTAACTTTAGATGGATAAACTTTTAACTTATGTATTATCATTTAAATAATTCGAAACAATTTTTTCAATACCAACAAAATCTTTAATTAAGTGTTCATGAGGTATTTGGTTTATATTTTTATCAGTGTAACCATCTTCAACCAAAATAAAAGGAATATCAGCAGAGCTTGCTGCCATACTATCAACTTCACTATCTCCTATCATTAATGATTTTTTAATATTTCCTTGCAATATGTCGATTATATTTGTTATGTGCCTCGGATCTGGCTTACAATAATCAAAAGTATTACTTCCTGCTACATAGTCAAAATAATTGTAAACATTAATTTTTTTTAAAAGATCTATAGCCAGATGTTCTTGTTTATTTGTACAAACAGCTAATGAAATATTATTTTTTTTACTCCATTTTAAAAAATCCAAAACACCATTTAACAGTTTGCTTTCAACCACTATATTTTTTCCATAATAATCTATAAACTCTTTAACCATCTCATCCTTAATTTTTTGATCAGTTATTTTGCTAAATTCTTTTTTAGCACTTCCCCAAATAGATCTTCCAATAAGCACACCAGCACCTTTGCCGACTAAATTTCTAATCTCTTCAGTAGTTTTAGATTCATATCCAAACTTTTTCATTACATGGTTATGTGCCATCATCAGGTCTGGAGCTGTATCAACTAAAGTGCCATCTAAATCTAACAAAACTGTATAATTTTGACTCATTCTAAAAGTATTATTAAGAAATAATTTGTGAATTAATTAAGATAGATACTCAACTATAAGAAAAAATCAATGAAACAAATAGATTTACAAAAAAAAATTAGAAATAAATTTATAAAACAGGGTGTTAAAATGATAGACCCAAATACAGTTTATTTTTCTAAAGATACTAAAATTGGAAAAAATGTAACCATTGAGCCTTTCGTTGTAATTGGATCAAAAGTAAAAATTAAAGATAACGCAAAAATATTATCTTTTTCTCATATTGAAGGCGTTATAATTAATGAAAATGTATCTGTTGGTCCATTTTGCAGGTTAAGACCAGGAACCATTTTAGAAAAGAATTCAAAAATAGGAAATTTTGTAGAAATTAAAAAAAGTAAAGTTAAGAAAAATTCAAAAGTTAGTCATTTAAGTTATATTGGAGATACAACCATTGGCACATCTGCGAATATTGGAGCTGGAACAATTACGTGTAATTACGATGGAGTTAAAAAAAGCAAAACTGTAATTGGTGATAATTCTTTTGTTGGTTCAAATTCATCTCTAGTTGCACCAGTTAAAATAGGACGAAATTCTACAATTGGAGCTGGATCTGTAATTACTCAAAATGTTAAAGATGGAAATTTGTCTTTAACTAGATCAGCTCAATTACAATCTAAGTATAAAAGAAAGAAATAAATCATGTGCGGAATTATAGGAATTAATAGCAATAAAGAAGTTACATCAACAATTTTAAACTCACTTAGAAAATTAGAGTATAGAGGTTATGATTCAGCTGGTATTGCAACATTAAATAGCGGATATATTCAAGAAGTTAAGTGTGAGGGAAGAGTAGATAATCTCGAAAAAAATATTATTAAAAATAAATTACTTGGTAATGTAGGCATTGGTCATGTTAGGTGGGCTACTCATGGTATTCCTAGCACTTTAAATGCTCACCCTCACTCATCTGACAATGTTTCAGTGGTTCATAACGGCATTATAGAAAACTCAACTTTATTAAAAAAATTTTTAGTTAAAAAGGGACATAGATTTAAATCTCAAACAGATACAGAGGTGATTGTGCATTTAATTACAGAATATTTAAAAAAAAATAATTTAATAGACACATTAACAAAAGTTTTAAAAAAACTTCATGGTAGTTTTGCATTAGGAATAATTTTTAAAGATGAACCAGACTTAATTGTTGGTGCAAGAAGAGGCTCACCCTTAGCAGTTGGTTATGGTCCAGGAGAAAATTATCTAGGTTCAGATTCTTATGCATTAAAATCTATGACTAATAAAATAACTTACTTAGACGATGGTGAATTTTGTATTATCAAAAAAACAGAAGTAAGCTTCTATAATGAACAAGGAAAAAAAATAAATAAAAAAATACTTTCATTAACAACCGATGAACAAAATTACGATAAAGGTGATTACAAACACTTTATGGCTAAAGAGATTGACGAACAGCCGCTAACTATAAAAAATTGTATAAATGAATATATTGATAAAAAAAATAACGAAATAAGTATTTTTAATTTTCCGTGGAAAATAAAAGATATATCATCAATTACATTAGTAGGTTGTGGGACTGCTTATCATTCTTGTTTAATTGCAAAATATTGGTTTGAACAACTTACTTCTTTTGATGTTCATATAGATATTGCATCAGAATTTCGTTACAGAAAAAATAGATTTAAAAAAGAGACTTTGTACGTTTTTGTCTCTCAATCTGGAGAAACAGCTGATACTTATGCGGCTTTAGATTTATGTAATAAAAACAATATGAAAACATGTTCTGTTGTAAATGTAGTAGAAAGCTCAATTGCAAGAGACTCAAAATTTGTTTTACCGATACATTGTGGTCCAGAAATTGGTGTTGCCTCAACAAAAGCCTTTTTAGGACAAATGTTGGTACTTTATTTATTATGTCTTAAAATGGGTAAACTTAATGAAGATATTAAGAAAAAAGATTATATTTCCAAAATCAAAAGCTTATTAAATTTATCAAAAAATATAGAACTTTCTCTAAAATCTGAAAATAATATTCAAACAATATCAAATAGTTTTACAAACATAAAAGGTTCTATGTTTTTAGGCAGAGGCTACTCATATCCAATTGCGCTTGAAGGCGCACTTAAATTGAAAGAATTATCTTATATTCATGCAGAAGGTTATCCAGCTGGTGAAATGAAACACGGTCCTTTGGCATTAATTGAAGATGGTATGCCAGTTGTAGTAATTGCCCCAAGAGATGAATACTACAAAAAAACAATGTCCAATATGCAAGAGGTTATAGCAAGAGGCGCCAAAGTTTTACTAATAACAAACAAAAGCACTGACGAGATATTCTCAGAAAATATTTGGCAAAAAATTGAGGTTGAGAATACAGATGATGATCTGTTGCCTTTTTTAATAACAATTCCACTTCAAAAATTAGCTTATTATACTGCTTTAAAAAAAGGTTATGATATTGATAAACCTAGAAACCTAGCAAAATCAGTAACCGTAGAGTAATTTTTTTTATATTTACTATTCTAATTTGACATAATTTGGATATATATTCGTCTTAAGGTTGAAATATGAAAAATTGGAAAGTTAATTCTTGGAGAAAATATCCAGTTAAGCACATACCATCATATGATGATGATAAAGAGCTAAACATGGTGTTGAATAAATTAAAGTCATCACCACCATTAGTTTTTGCTGGAGAGACAAGACACCTAAAAGATCAACTTGCTGAAGTTGTAGATGGCAAAGCTTTTTTACTTCAAGGAGGAGATTGTGCAGAAAGTTTTGCAGAATTTCATCCTGACAACATCAGAGATACTTTTAAAGTTATTTTACAAATGTCTTTAGTTTTAACATATTCGGCATCTTTGCCAGTTGTTAAGCTTGGTAGAATTGCAGGTCAATTCTCTAAGCCAAGAAGTGCACCAACTGAAAAACAAGGTGGAAAAGAATTACCCAGTTATTTAGGTGACAATATAAATTCGATAGAGTTTAATGAAAAAGCTAGAAGACCAGATCCAAAGAGATTGTTCAGAGCTTATTCACAATCTGCAGCAACATTAAATTTATTAAGAGCCTTTTCACACGGAGGTTTTGCGGATTTAAAAAAAGTCCACTTATGGAATTTAGGTTATATTAAAAATAGTCCTCAAGCTAAAAAGTTTAAAGAATTAGAAGACAAAATTGCAGATGCTCTTGGATTTATGGCAGCTTGTGGAATAACGCCAGAATTTAATAGAAGACTATACACAGTCAATTTCTGGACTTCACATGAAGCTCTTCATTTACCTTTTGAAGAAAGCATGACAAGAACAGATTCGACAACTGGCGAATACCACAATACTTCAGCTCACTTTGTTTGGATTGGAGATAGAACTAGACAATTAGATGGTGGCCATGTTGAATTCTGCAGAGGAATTGAAAACCCAATCGGTATTAAATGTGGACCAACTTCAAAAGCCGACGAAATTGCTAAAATATGCGAAGCTATTAACCCTAAAAATGAAAAAGGAAAAATCACTTTAATTTCTAGATTTGGACATGACAAAGTTGAGAAATTTTTACCAAAACTTATTAGAGGTATTAAAAAGGAGGGATTAAATGTTGTATGGTCATGCGATCCTATGCACGGTAATACTTTAGTCTCAACGACAGGTTTTAAAACTAGACCATTTAATAATGTTGTTAAAGAGGTAAAAAATGTTTTTGAGGTTCATCAAAGTGAAGGATCTTATGCTGGTGGACTTCATATAGAAATGACTGGTCAAAATGTGACAGAATGTACCGGTGGTGCTAAAAATATATCTGATCAAGATTTATCAAGCAGATATCATACTCATTGTGACCCAAGATTAAACGCAGACCAAGCTTTGGAATTAGCTTTTTTAATTTCTGATGAGATTAAAAAGAATTCTAATTATGCAAGAAATGCAATTAAAGCGGCATCTTAGTCATTTAAAAATTTAATTTTTACACTATATTTGAATCATGGACGCATCTAAAAAAGCGATTTTTATTAAAGATTGGATATTAAATTACGTAAATTCAATGCCTAAGAAGGCTGAGTCATTAGTAATTGGTATTTCTGGAGGTATAGACTCATCTGTCTCAAGCACATTAAGTGCAATGACAGGTCTAAAAACAATAGTTTTATCTATGCCAATAAAGCAAAAAGATACTCAACATGATTTAAGTTTAAGACATCAAGAGTGGTTAAAGAAAAATTTTAAGAATGTTCAGGGACACACTTTAGAGTTAGATAGTTTGTTTAAAACTTTTGAAAATACTTTAGGTAAATTTGATAGCATTCATGGAATGGCTAATTCTCGAGCTAGATTAAGAATGACGACACTCTATCAAGTTGCTGCCGCAAATAATGGAATTGTTGTTGGAACAGGGAATAAAGTTGAAGACTTTGGCGTAGGTTTTTATACTAAGTATGGTGATGGCGGTGTTGATATTTCGCCAATAGCTGACTGTAATAAGACAGAAGTTTGGGAACTTGGGAGAGAACTAAAAATTCTTGACGATATAATTAATGCTGCACCAACTGATGGATTATGGGATGATGGTAGAACAGATGAGGGTCAACTTGGGTTATCTTATAAAGAGATAGAGGAGGCCATGATTAACGAAAATTCAAAAAATAGAGATAAATACATTCAAATAAGAAAAACAAATTTGCATAAAATGGAGCCAATTCCAGTGTGCAAAATTCCTAATTAATCAATTAGATTCACAAATCTAAATTAAAAGTATATTCCTTATACAATGAACAAAGATATATATTTAAGCAATACACTTGCAGGAAAAAAAGAAATATTTAAACCAATTAATGATAAAAAAATTGGAATGTATGTATGTGGACCTACTGTATATGATGATCCACACATTGGGAACGCAAGACCCCTAGTAATTTTTGACATCTTGTTTAAAGTTTTAAAATGTAAGTATGGCAAATCGTCAGTTACTTACGTAAGAAATATCACAGATATCGATGATAAAATTATAGAAAGTTCAAAACAAAAAAATATATCAATAAATAAACTTTCTGAAAACATTACTAAAAGTTTCAATCAAGATTGTGAATATCTTAAATGTGAAAAGCCCTCTTTTGAACCGAAAGCAACTGAAAATATTTCATTAATGATTGATATGATAAATATTCTTTTAAAAAAAGAAAATGCATATGAAAATAATTCTAATGTTTATTTTGATGTTTCGACATTTAAGGATTACGGTAAATTATCAAATAAAAATATTGATGAGTTATTAGCGGGTGCCAGAGTAGAAGTTTCTAAAAATAAAAAAAATCCAGAGGATTTTGTTTTATGGAAACCATCTAACGATGATGAACCTGGTTGGGATTCCCCCTGGGGTAGAGGTAGACCTGGCTGGCACTTAGAGTGTTCGGCAATGTCAAAAAAATTTTTAGGTGATACTTTTGATATACATGGCGGTGGAAGAGATCTAATTTTTCCCCACCATGAAAATGAAATTGCTCAATCAAGGTGTGCTAATGGAAATAAATCATTTTCAAATTATTGGGTACACAATGGTTTCATTACAATTTCAAATGAAAAAATGGCAAAATCGCAAGGCAATGTTTTTAAAATAAAAGACTTTCACTCTAAATATAATGGACAAGTTTTAAGGTTAGCTTTGATTACAACTCATTACAAACAATCACTAGATTGGAGTGATGATTTACTTTCACAGTCTCAAAAAATTTTAGATAAGTGGTATGAGTGTTATAAAGTGCCAAAAGGAAAAATATTAATAGATGAAAAAGATTTGAGCCCTCTATATGATGATTTAAACACACCAGGGTACATCAGCAATATTCACAAACTTTACGATAAGGCAGCAAAAGGCTCTGACAAAGATAAAGAAATATTTACAACAGCTTGTAATTTTATAGGCCTTCTTATTGAACCTAAATCAAAGTGGCTTGAGTTTAAAAAAAGCAATTTAAATATTTCAGAAAAAGAAATTTTACAAAAAATTAAAGAAAGGAATATAGCAAGAGATAACAAAAATTACGAATTAGCTGATAAAATTAGAAATGAGCTTTCTGACAAAGGTGTTTTAATTGAAGATAAAGATGATAAAACAACCTGGAAATTAAAATGAGCAAAGAAAGACTTTATATATTTGATACAACATTAAGAGATGGTGCACAAACTCAAGGTGTACATTTTTCTATTGATGAGAAAACAAAAATAGCTCACGCATTAGATAATTTAGGTGTTGATTATATTGAGGGCGGCTGGCCAGGTGCTAATCCATCTGACACTGAATTTTTCCAAAAAGGTTTGAATTTTAAAAATTCTACGTTTACAGCATTTGGAATGACCAAGAAAGTAGGCAGGAGTGCTGAAAATGATCCTGGATTATCTGCAATACTAAATTCAAATACAAATGCAGTTTGTGTAGTAGGAAAGTCATGGGATTTTCATGTTGATGTGGCATTAGGAATATCTAATGAAGAAAACTTAGAAAACATAAAAGAAACTACAAAACATTTTGTTAAAAATAATAAAGAGTTTATGTTTGATGCTGAACATTTTTTTGATGGTTATAAAGCTAATCCAAAGTATGCATTGGCATGTGTTAAAGCTGCTTATGACAATGGAGCTAAATGGATTGTGCTTTGTGACACAAATGGAGGAACACTCCCTCATGAGGTAACTAAAATAGTTAAAGAAGTATCAGAACATATTCCTGGCGAAAACTTAGGTATACATGCGCATAATGATACAGGTAACGCTGTGGCCAATTCAATCGCAGCTGTATTATCTGGAGCAAGACAAATTCAAGGAACAATAAATGGGTTGGGTGAAAGATGTGGTAACGCAAACCTGATGTCAATTATTCCAACATTTCATCTTAAAAAAGAATTATCAGATAAATTTGAAATAAACATTAAAGAAAAAAATATAAAACATATAACTCAATGCTCTAGATTGCTTGATGAGATATTAAATAGAAAACCGAACAAACATTTACCTTATGTTGGAGCTGCAGCATTTTCTCACAAAGGTGGTTTACACGTGTCAGCAGTTCAAAAAGATCCCAAAACTTATGAACATATAGATCCAGAGGATGTTGGTAATAATAGAAATATTGTCGTCTCAGACCAGTCAGGTAAATCCAATATCCTATCAAGACTAAAAACTATAGGAATTGTAATTGAAGAAAATGATCCAAAAATAAAAAAATTACTTGAGGAAGTAAAAGATAGGGAGTTTATAGGCTACAGTTATGATGGTGCTGATGCATCTTTTGAATTATTAGCTCGAAGAGTTATGGGTGAAATACCAAGATATATTTCTATTAAAGAATACGATGTATCTGTCTCAAAAAATAACCAAGAACAAATTATTTCTAAAGCAAAAGCAAAACTAGAAGTTGATGGAGAACAAATTATTTGCGAAGGTGAGGGGAACGGTCCTGTTCACGCACTTGATAATGCCATAAGAAAAAATGTAACAAAACTAGAAAAATATTCCAAATATTTAAAGGATCTCAAACTTGTTGATTATAAAGTTAGAATTTTAAATACAGGAACTGAAGCGACCACAAGAGTATCGATTGAAAGTACTGACTCCCAAGGAAAAAATTGGTTCACTATAGGTGTTTCACCAAACATCATTGATGCATCTTTTAAAGCTTTAATCGATAGTCTTGATTTTAAATTATTTAAAGACAAAGCTCCTGCAAGTAAATAGATGAAAATAAAAAAGTTTTCTGAAAAACCTGCTGATATAAAAGCTAGAGTAGGCGCAAAACCAATAGTTTGTTACCCCAATAGTAACATTGTTAACAATTTAAAAATTTTACATGAAGCCAGAAAACATGTAAATCAAATTGACGAGGTCATTGTTCCACCTAGAGATGCTAAAACTTTTAATGTTAAGTCAGGTAATTTTTTTAGAATAGAAAGTGTTGAAGGTCCACAGGTTGGAGATCTAAATCTATTTAATGCTGAAAATTTAGATGAAAAATTTTATTCTGGAAAAACTAGAGCATTGTATGGAACTCATATTTCAGTAGGTGATAAAATGTTCAGTAGTTTCCCTTATCTTAGGTCTTTAGCTACAATTACATGGGATACTTTAGATTGGTATGGTTATGACAAGGATGGAGGTTCAGTCCATGATGTTATAGGCACAAGATGTGATCCTTATACATCAAAGCTAATTTCAGATAAAGATTACCATTATTGTTGCCACTCAAATTTAACTAGAGCTTTAGTAAAAGAAAAAAATGTTAAATTAGATGAAGCTGAAAAGATAGTCCATGATGTATTAAATGTATTTATGTTGACTGGTTTTACAAATGATACAAAACAATATTTTATGAAATCAAGCCCAGTAAGACCTGGGGACTATTTAGAGTTTTTTGCAGAAACAAATTTATTGGGTGCATTATCCGCATGTCCTGGTGGAGATTGCGGGTCAGAACATTCATCTGATGTTGCTAAATGCTATCCTTTAAAGGTATCTATTTGGGATGTTGATGAAAAATATTTAGATGGGATAAGTTTTTCAAAAACATCTACTTATAATAGAAATCACGGAATTAAATAATTAATGTCAAAAAAAAATGTTACATTTATTTTGCATAAACCTCAGCTTTCAGAAAATATAGGAGCATGTGCTAGAGGTATAAAAAATTTTGGTTTTAGTAAACTGGCATTAATAGATCCAAAACCTTTATTTCCTAACGACAAAATAATAGCTACATCTGTTGGGGCAAAAGACATAATTAAAAAAAGTAAAGTGTATAATAACCTTGAGAATATAATTGATAAGATTGATATTTTAATTGCAACTTCTGCCAGAATTAGAAACAAAAATATTAAACACATTAAATTAAAAGATTTAAAAAAAATAGACTTTAAGAAAAAAGTTGGATTTTTATTTGGTCCAGAGGCTTCCGGTCTATCAAATAATGAAATAACTTACACAAACTATACTTTAAATATTTCTACTGATAAAAATTTTAAATCCTTAAATCTATCTCATAGCCTAATAATTATAGCTCAATACATTTCAAATATTTTATCTCATGATAAAATTAAGTTAAAAAAGTCAAAAAAGTTTAAATCAGCATCTAAAAAAGAAATATTATCAATGACAAATCTTTGCATAAAACATCTAAATCAAATAAATTTTTTTAAACAAAAGGAAAAGAAACCAATAATGCTTGAAAATTTAAGAAATATTTTTTACAAAATGGAATTATCTGATAAGGAAACACGTATTTTATCAAGTGTATTTGCAAGTTTAGGAAAAAAACGTTGATTGACAAAATTTTATGTATCTTTATAAGACGCAATAATTAATGACAAAAAGATTAAAATCTAAACATAAAGTTGACAGAAGATTAAAAGTTAATCTTTGGGGCAGACCCAAAAGTCCTTTTAACAAAAGAGCCTACCCTCCAGGACAACACGGCCAAACTAAAAATTCAAAACCCTCAGATTTTGGGATACAGCTTCAAGCAAAACAAAAATTAAAATCTTATTATGGAAATTTGAATGAGAGGCAATTTAGAAATTTATATAGAAAAGCTATTATGAAAAAAGGCGACACAGCTGAAAATTTAATTGGTTTATTAGAGAGGAGATTAGATTCTGTCGTGTATAGAGCAAAATTTTCAACAACAATTTTTTCATCAAGACAATTTATTAATCACGGTCACGTTAGTGTGAATGGAAAAAAGGTAAATATTTCAAGCTATCAATTAAAAGATGAAGATACTATCGAGATTAGAGATAAATCAAAACAACTAGCTATCATTGATATAGCTTTAGCGAATAAAGAGAGAGAAACACCAGAATACCTTCAAGTAGATGAGAAAAATAGAAAAATAAAATTTGTAAGGACTCCTAAATTTGAAGAAGTTCCTTACCCTGTTGTAATGGAACCTAATTTGGTAATTGAATATTATTCTAGATAATATTATTTTTTATATTTAATTTGTTTATCCTCAAAAAGCTTCTTGAGCTCACCGTTTTCAAACATTTCTTTGATGATATCACAACCACCTACAAATTCTTTTTTGACGTATAATTGTGGAACAGTTGGCCATTCACTAAATTTTTTAATACCTTCTCTAATTTTTTGGTCACTCAAAACATTCACGCTATTAAAATTAACTTCTAAAAATTTTAACATATTTGCAACTGCCATTGAGAAGCCACACTCTGGCGCATCAGGTGTACCTTTCATGAATAAACATACATCATTTTTATTAATGTTATTTTCAATTAATTCCTTAGTTTGTTGATCCATTTTTTTCCTTTGTTTTTAAAGCTAATGCATGCAATTCATTTCCCATTTTACCTTTTAAAGAATTGTATATCATTTTGTGTTGTTCTATTTTACTTTTACCATTGAAAGCTGATGAGGTTATTGTAGCTGAATAATGATTTCCATCTCCAGCCAAATCTTTAATTTCAATAATAGCATCAGGCAATGCTTCTTTTATCATACTCTCAATTTCTTTTAAATTCATTGACATCAATTAACCATATATTTTATTAGCCAATTTTTATTATATTCTCTTAATTTGTCTACTTGTAATGTTGGCTCACCGTCTATTATAACACTATCTTTAACGACCTCACCTAATAAATCATAATGATTTGAGTTTTTATCAAGTATTTCTTTTACTTTTTCTAAACTTTCTTTTTTAATTTCAATAATATAACGGCCTTGATCTTCTGAAAAAAAATACTCAAATTTATCAATTAAACCTTTTAATTTATAAAATTTTATTCCTTTATTTCCTTTAATACACATTTTCGAAATTCCTGTAATTATTCCACCCAAAGAAACATCATGAGCTGAAAGTATCAACTTATTTTCAATTAATTTCATTATTGCTTCTCCATTATTTTTTTCATTAAATAAATTTACATCAGGTGGTGGCCCTTTTTTCTCATTTAAAATTTCTTTAGCAAAAATACTTTGATCTAAATTACCTTCAGTTTTACCCACAACTAAAATTAGGTTACCCATATTTTTTAAATCCATGGTCACCATATCTTTATAATTTTTAATTATACCGACTCCTCCTATAGTTGGAGTTGGTTTTATACCTTTGTCTTTAGTCTCATTATAAAAAGACACATTTCCTGAAACCACTGGAAAATTTAAATATTTACTTGCTTCATTTAGACCCTCTACACATTCTACAAACTCTCCCATATTTTCTGGTTTTTCTGGATTTCCAAAATTTAAACAATTAGTTATAGCTATTGGTTTTGAACCTACTGAAATTAAATTTCTCCAAGTTTCACATACAATTTGCTTACCTCCACTTAAAGGATGAGCATAACAATATGCTGCTGAGGAATCTACCGATGCAGCTACAGCTTTTTCTGTACCATGAACTCTTACTACTCCTGCGTCACCACCAGGTTTTTGTATAGTATCGCCCATAACAGTATGATCATATTGTTCCCATATCCATTCTTTTGAACATATATTAGGACTTGAAATTATTTTTTTTAAAGCTTCAGTTATTTTTAATTTTTTAAAATCTTTTTTTTTAAATTTTATTTTCTGAGGTGTTTTACTCTTTTTCCATTTTCGGTCATATTCTGGTGCTTGCTCTGATAAAAAATCAATAGGTATATTGGCAACATTTTCTTTATTAAAATATAATTCAATATTTTTTGAGTCAGTTGTTTTACCAATTATAGAAAAATCTAAATTCCATTTATCAAATATCTCCTTAGCTTTTTTTTCTTTACCATTTTCAAGAACTATAAGCATTCTTTCTTGACTTTCTGATAACATAATTTCATAAGGAGTCATATTTTCTTCACGACAAGGAACTTTATCTAAAAATAATTCAATACCTAATTTTCCCTTTGACGCCATTTCTACACTTGAAGATGTTAACCCAGCGGCACCCATATCTTGAATTGCTATAATTGAGTCATCTTTCATTAATTCAAGACAAGCCTCTAAAAGTAGTTTTTCTGTGAAAGGATCTCCAACTTGGACCGTGGGTTTCTTTTCCTCAATTTTATCGTCAAATTTTGCTGATGCCATACTTGCACCATGAATTCCGTCTCTACCTGTTTTGGATCCAACGTAAATTACTGGTTTATTTAAGCCAGCTGCTTTCGAATAAAAAATTTTATTTTTTTTTACTAAACCCAGTGTCATTGCGTTGACTAAAATATTACCGTTGTAGGACTCATCAAAACTTGTCTGACCAGCAATAGTAGGCACTCCAATACAATTTCCATATCCCCCTATGCCTTGAACTACACCTCTAAGAAGATTTTTTGTTTTTTTATTAGATGGAGAACCAAAGTGAATAGAATTTAAATTTGCTATTGGTCTAGCACCCATTGTAAATACATCACGAAGAATTCCTCCAACACCAGTTGCAGCTCCTTGATATGGTTCAATAAATGATGGATGATTGTGGCTTTCAATTTTAAAAACTATGGCGTCATTGTCTCCAATATCTATTACGCCTGCATTTTCGCCAGGTCCTTGTATAACTTTATCACTTTTTGTATTTAATTTTTTTAAATGAATTTTCGAAGATTTATAAGAACAGTGCTCATTCCACATGGCAGAAAAAATACCAAGCTCTGTTATATTTGGTGTTCTTTTTAAGAGTTCACAAATTTTTTTATATTCATCTTTTTTTAAACCGTGTTCGATAGCAATTTTTTCATTTACTTTTATCATCTCATATTACTCAATAAGTTTTCAAAAAAGTACGACCCATCATTACTTGATAAACAATTGTCAATTACCCTTTCTGGATGGGGCATCATCCCCAAAATATTCTTATTTTTATTAAATACACCTGCTATGTTTTCAATTGAGCCATTTGGATTTGAGTTCTCTGAAACTTCTCCATTTATATCACAATATTTAACAGCGATTAAATCATTATCTTGTAAAAAATTTAAGTCGTCTTTAGAACAAAAGTAATTTCCATCATTGTGTGCTATATGAAGTTCTAAAATATCTTTTTTGATTTTATGAAAATATTTATTTTTAGCTTTGTTTGCTTTGACATAAATATTTTTACAAATAAATTTCAAATATTTATTTCTCAAAAGAGCACCAGCCACAAGACCAGTCTCAATCAAAATTTGAAATCCATTACAAACTCCAATTACTAATCCACCTTTATTTGCAAATTCTATTACTGAATTAATTATTTTTGATTTTGAAGCTATACTGCCACATCTTAAATAATCACCATATGAAAAACCACCTGGTAATACAATTAAATCAGATTTAGGAACAGAGGTTTCATTATGCCAAACCATTTTATTTTTGAAACCAAATTTTTTTAAAGCAACATCCATGTCTCTATCACAATTAGATCCAGGAAATATAATTACTGATGATTTCATTAAATAATTTCGTAATCTTCGATTACTAAATTTGCTAAGAGTTTTTTACACATTTCTTCGACATTTCTTTTCGCATCTTTCTCATTTTTAATATCTGTTTCGATTTCAAAGTATTTTCCCTGCCTTACTTCATTCACATCGATAAAATTCATACTATTTAAAGTTTGTTGTATGGCTTTTCCTTGAGGATCTAAAACACCTTTTTTTGGTGTAACAATAACTTTAATTTTCATTTATTTTTTTTTAATTTTACAGCTTTTGGCTTTTTGAAATTAACTTCTCTTATATTTGATTCCTCGTATAATATCCCGAGTCTTGATGCGACTTCTTTGTAAGCTTGAATTAAGTTTCCTAGATCTTTTCTAAATCTGTCCTTATCTAATTTCTTTTCACTTTTTGCATCCCATAATCTACAAGTATCAGGACTAATTTCATCTGCGAGAATAATCTCATTTCTACTGGAGTTTCTTATTTTTCCAAATTCGACTTTAAAATCTACAAGTTTAATGCCAACACCTCTAAATAAACCGATTAAAAAATCGTTAATTCTGAGTAACTGTTTATTAATTTTCTCTATTTCATTTTTTTTTGCCCAATTAAATGCATAGATATGCTCTCTTGAAATTAAAGGATCTCCTAAATCATCATTTTTTAAGCAGTATTCAATTAATGGATCATTCAATACTGTTCCTTCAACTATACCAAGTCTTTTAGTAAGAGATCCTGTTGCTATATTTCTTACTATAAATTCAATAGGTAAAATATCCACAAACTTTATTAATTGCTCTCTCATATTCAATCTTTTAACTAGATGATTTTTTATTCCAATTTGTGATAAATTTTTTAATATATGTTCAGATATTCTATTATTTAATACTCCTTTTCCGTCAATAATCGCTTTTTTTTGATTATTAAAAGCTGTAGCATCATCCTTAAAATATTGAATTACATAATTTTTATCAGAAGTTGCATAAATTACTTTAGCTTTTCCTTCGTAAAGTTTTTTCCCTTTTTTCATTATTTAAATACTCTTTTAAAAATTAAATTTACATTTTTAAAATGTTTAGAATAACTAAAAATAATTTTAAGTTTTTTAGATGGAATTTTACTCATTATATATTTGTCAGACTGTATAACATTAAACAGATCTAAATTTTCAGCAAAGCATTTTTTTGCATAATTTTGAACCATTCTGTAGGACTTTTCTCTTGATAAACCAGTTTTTGTAAGCTCTAACATTAGCTCTTGAGAAAAAATTAAGCCCTTTGTTATATTCAAATTTTGAAGCATCTTTTTTGGATAAACAATCATGTTATCCAATATGTTTGTAAGTCTTGCCAATGCAAAATCTAAGGTTATATTTGCATCAGGCCCTATATTTCTTTCAACACTTGAGTGTGAAATATCTCTTTCATGCCACAAAGCTATATTTTCGAGTGCAGGCACAACAGAGCTTCTAACCATTCTTGCTAAGCCTGTTAAATTTTCACTAAGAATTGGATTTTTTTTATGAGGCATAGCAGATGAACCCTTTTGTTTCTTTGAAAAAAATTCTTGCAGCTCATAAACTTCAGTTCTTTGCAAATGTCTTATTTCAGTTGCAACTCTCTCAATAGATCCTGCTATTATACCTAGGACTGAAAAATAAAACGCATGTCTGTCTCGAGGAATTACCTGTGTTGAAACTGGTTCAATTTTCAAACCTAATTTTTTTGCAACATGTTTTTCAACACTTGGATTAATATTTGCAAAAGTACCAACAGCACCTGATATTGCACACGTAGATACTTCATCAATTGCCAATTCTAATCTTTTTTTATTTCTTGTAAATTCTGCATAATAAGATGCTAACTTTAAACCAAATGTAATAGGCTCTGCATGAATACCATGACTTCGACCCATACAAGGTGTGAATTTATATTTCTTAGCTTGTTTTTTTAATACTTTTAAAATTTGATCTAAGTCTTTAAGAATTATTTTACCAGACTGAACTAATTGAATATTAAAACTAGTATCCAAAACATCTGATGAAGTCATACCTTGATGAAGATACCTTGCCTTTATCCCTGCTTTTTCAGTAACAGAAGTTAAGAAAGCAATTACATCGTGTTTAACCTGACTTTCAATTTGATGAATTCTTTTTACATTAATTCTTGCTTTTTTTCTAACGACTGAAGCAACTCCTTTAGGTATTTGACCAAGTTTTTCCATTGCTTGTGCTGCAGCAATTTCCACATCAAGCCAAATTTTATACTTATTTTCTTCAGACCAAATACTAGTGAGTTCTTTTCTGGAATATCTAGATATCATTAATTATAAGGAGGCCTATTTAAGTTTTTAACAGATTCTGTAAAAATTTCATATCCATTATCGGTTATACCAACTGTATGTTCGAATTGCGCAGATAAGGTCTTATCTTTAGTTACAGCTGTCCATCCATCATTTAAAATTTTAACTTCATATTTACCAGCATTAATCATTGGCTCTATGGTGAATGTCATCCCAGGTTGTAATTCTGGTCCTGTATTTTTTTTTCCATAATGTAATACATTTGGACTTTGGTGGAATACATCTCCTATGCCATGTCCACAAAAATCTCTTACAACACTAAAACCTGCTTTTTCCACATGAGTCTGTATTTCATGACCAATGTCACCTAACTTTTTACCAGGTTTTAAAATTTTAATTGATTTCATTAAAGACTCATAAGTAACATTAATTAAATTCATTGATTTGACCGAAGGTTTTCCAACTGTAAACATTCGACTTGTATCACCGTAATGATTGTTAAGTATTGCGGTCACATCGATATTTAGTATATCTCCATCTTCCAAAACTCTCTCACCTGGTATTCCATGACAAACAACATGATTTAATGATGTACATGTAGATTTATTATAACCACGATAATAAAGTGGGGCAGAGTGGCCGCCATTATCTTTGATAAACTCATAACACAACTCATCTATTTTATTAGTGCTTAAACCAGGTTTAATATAATCTGTAATCATGTCCAGGGTACTAGATGCAAGTGACCCCGCTTTCCTCATTTTTTCAAATTTCTCTAAATAATTATTCATCAATAATATTTATTTTTTTTTCAATTTTAATTTCTTTGTTACTCAACAAACATCTGTAGGCTAAAAACTTCACACCACTCTTTTTAGCTATTAAATAATTTTTGTAATAATTTAAATCTATATCTTTAGCTATTTTAAAGTTATTAATACCTTGTATTTGAGTTAAAAATAAGACAAATGGCTTATAGCCTTGTTTTAAAGCTTCAATTAACTTTTTTAGATGTTTGGTGCCTCTTTCAGTAACAGCATCAGGAAATTCAGCTACTTTTTGATCTCTTAAAAGAGTAACGTTTTTTACTTCAATTATATTTTTATCACATAAAAAATCAAATCTCGTATCACTTGAAAACTTAAATTCAGGTCTAATGTTTTTGATAGATTTAAATTCATTGATCAATCCTTTGTTTAAACCGTCAGCAACAATTTTGTTTGCTCTGTGAGTGTTCACTCCAACTAATTTTTTATTTGCTTCTATAATTTCTAAAGTAAATTTTAACTTTCTTTTTGGATCATCATTTTTAGACAGAAATACCGTATTATTTTTATCTAAAAGACCTTTCATTGAACCTGTATTAGGACAATGAGCTGTAACAATTGAATTATTTACTTTTATATCTGTAAAAAATCTTTTATATCGCTTGATTAATTTGCCTTTAATTAAAGTATTGGTAAATTTCATAATATTTAATTTATATTTGTATATGTCAAATAAGAAAGAAATAATTGCTGGAATTATAATTATTGGTAACGAGGTGCTATCTGGTAGAACTAAAGATATTAACACAAGTACGCTTGCCACATGGCTAAATTCTTTAGGAGTCAAAGTCAAAGAGGTAAAAATTATACCAGACGATGAACAAACAATTATTAATACTGTTAATCAATACCGTAAATCTTATGATTATGTATTTACCACTGGTGGAATTGGACCAACACATGATGACATAACAGCAGAGTCAATTTCAAAAGCTTTTAATATAGAGTACGGTTTTCACAAAGAGGCATATTCAATTTTAGAAAGTTACTATAAACCAGGTGAGTTTAATGATGGTCGGCAAAAAATGGCAAAAATGCCTGTGTCAGCCAATTTAATATATAACCCATCAAGTGGATCGCCAGGTTTTAATGTTGAAAATGTTTTTTGTTTACCAGGGGTACCATCAATAATGCAGTCTATGCTTGGTAGTTTAACAAATAAAATTGCAGGCGGTGAACCTATATTAAGTGAAACAATAAACTTAAGGACTGTTGAAAGTGAAATCGCAAAATCTTTAACCGATGTACAAAATAAAAATACCGATGTTGAAATTGGTAGCTACCCTTTTTTTAAAGCAGGCAAGCTTGGTGTTGCAATAGTACTTAGATCAACAGATAAAAATAAAATTGAATTTTGTAAATCAGAAATAATTAAATTTGTTAAAGACAAAGAAATTCAAATAGTTTAAATCAAAATGTTATATTTTGCTTACGGTAGTAATTTAAATCATTTTCAAATGAAAAAAAGATGCAAAGACTCCAAATATATAAAGAAATTTGAAATCAAAGATTTTAGACTTACATTCAGAAGTAAATATGGAGTTGCAGATATAGAGAGTAAAAAAAATTATTCAATACAAGGTGGTCTTTATGAAATATCTAAATCAGATGAAAAAAAACTTGATATTTACGAGGATTTTCCAATTTTATATAAAAAAATATATTTTGATAATGATAGTCAAAAAATTATGGCATACAGCATGGTTAAAAAAAGTTTATTCATTTACCCAAGTAAAAGGTATCTTGATGTAATCAAACAAGGATACAAAGACTGTCAATTAGATATCAAATACCTAGAAAAAGCTCTTAGAAATTTTTAAATGCATTCAAAGTACGAAATTTTTAAAATTGGGATAAAAGATGTTGCGCCCCATTTATTATCGGTTTTTCCTTTTGGAATTATATTTGGTGCAATTGGTATTGAGTTAGGTTTTAGTCCCTTATTCACTTATGCAACTTCATTAATAATTTTTGGTGGTGCTTCGCAAATAGTTTTTCTGCAACTTTTATCTGGTGGTGCATCCTCATTAATTGCAATTACTTCTGTTGGAGTAATAAATTCAAGACACTTCTTATATGGAGCAGTATTATCAGAATACTTACAAAAATTATCATTAATTAAAAAACTATTTATTTCTTATTTTATAGTCGATCAAGGCTTTGCGGTTTCAAATCAATATTTTAAAAAAAATCCAACAGAGGAATTTAATCATTATCACTTGATTGGTTCTGGAATAATACTTTGGTTTATTTGGCAAGTTTCAACAATAATGGGAATTTACTTAGGATCTATTGTACCTGAAGAACTTGGATTAAAATTTGCAATTCCTTTAACATTCATTGCAATAATAGTAAATGAGTTAAGAAAATTTGATCATGTTTTAGTTATGTTAATTTCTGGGTTAGCAGCTACCTTTTTTTATAATGCTCCTTTCAAAACTTACATAATAATTTCACCACTTATTGGACTTTTTGCAGCAATGATAATTAATAAATTAAAAAAATGACTTGGACTTCAATTTTTATAGCTGGAATTTTAACTTATTTTACAAGAATGAGTATGGTTACATTGATCAGAAAAGAAATGATTAGTGATAATTTAAGAAAGATTTTAAATTATGTTCCATCTGTAGTTTTTCCATCAATAATATTTCCTGGGGTTTTATTAGATGATCTTGGTGCTTTTGTTACTATAAGTGATCCAAAAATATTTGGGGCAATAACTGCTTTGGTAATTGGGTTTTTTACAAGGAATGTTATTTTAACAATTGTATCAGGATTGACTTCATATTGGATTGTTATTTTTGTTTTCTAATTAGATAACCAAACAGTTTCAGAGGGTTTTAAGATTAATCTTTTATTAATAATATTAACATTTTTACTTAAAAGGTTTTTATATTTATTTTCATTATTAGCTAATAAAACACTTTGTGATTTTGAAGACATATTTGTAATACAAATAATAGTTTGTTTTTTATCTAAACTTACTCTTTTAAAGGCTAGTATTTTTTTTCCAAAAGACAAACATCGCATAGATGCATTTGGATGGAATGCTTTTTGTTTTTTTCTTATTTTTAATAAATTAGTAATATGATCGTAATAAATTTTTTGTTTAGATTTTTTATCTTTTAAAAATCTATCTAATTTTATTTTATTCCATTTATATCTGTTAAGGTCTCTTTTATTGTTAGATATTACATATTTATATTCATCATTAGCTTTGCCAAATATTGAATTAAAGTAAACAGCGGGTACACCCTCAATGGAAAACATTATTGCATGCGCAGAGACATATCTTTCTAGAGAATATAATCCTTTTTTGTCATAATCAGTATTTTTGAAAGCGTTAAAGAGAGTTATGTTGACTTCATAAACTTTTTTTTCTGCTTTATTTATTTTTCTATAAGAAAGCTGAGCTCCATTTTTCTTTAATCTTTTAAATAAGTAATTAAGGGTATCCTTGTTTAAATAACCTTCAGCAGGCCTCATTCCTATACCATCATGTGAAGCAATAAAATTAAAATAGTTATTTTTTAAATTTGTTGATGGTAACTTTTTTATCCACTGATTTAATTTTGAACTATCTTCAAAAAGAAAAGCATGAATTAAAAGGGGAGGTAAAGTAAAATTATATATCCAGTTAGCTTCATCATTTTTTTTTCCAAAATAACTTAAATTTTCTTTTTCAGGTAAATTAGTTTCAGTAATTAAATAAGGGGAATTTTGTAAAGAGTTACATATTATTCTAAGTAATTTTATTATTTCGTGAGTTTGTTTTAGATTTATACATTTAGTGCCACTTTCTTTCCATAAATAGGCTATTGCATCTAATCTAAAAATTGAAACTCCATGACATGCTAAGTTGATCATAATTTTGATAAATCTCATCAACACTTTTGGATTTTTAAAATTTAAATCTATTTGATCAGAACTAAATGTTCTCCAAATAAAATCAGGTTTATTAAATACATGAATCTTCTTAAGTAATCTATTTTCCCGTGGTCTTACAACCTTTGAGATATCAAATTTTTTGTTAACTTTTATAAAGTAATCCTTGCCTGGTGATTTACTTCTCAAAAAATTTTTAAACCACAATCCCTTCGAAGAGGCATGATTTATAACAATATCAGCCATAATATTATTTTTTTTTGAAAAATTATTTATATCTGCCCAAGAACCTAATTTACTATCAATTTTATAATGATCTTTAACAGCAAATCCGCTGTCACTACTTGAGGGATAAAATGGTAAAAAATGTATTGTATTAAAATACTTTGATAGATTTTTGTTATAAAAATTCTTAAATGACTTAATTGAATTTATTTTTCCATTTTCATAAACACTATCACCATAACAAATCACAACCGTAGTATCTTCGGATATTATCAATTTTTTGTTTTTAGCTTTTAATATTTTTTTATTAGAAATTTTTATTAATTCAAAAATTTCATCACAAAATATTTTTAAATTTTTATTATTAAATTTTTTACTATAAATACTTTTTAGCTTAGAATTTATCTGACTTTTTACTGTGCTTGATAACATTAAATAAATTTTTTGTTATCTTCACTAACAGCTTCATTTAATCTTACAAGAAAATCAGGTATTGCACTTTTCACTCTACTCCAAGTTGGAATAAATGGTGTGTCCATTGGATTTATATAAAAAGCCTCTCCTGCTTTCATAATATTTACCGCGAATAATTCAACAGCCTCCTCTTCTTTGTGAGAATCAAATTTTAATCCATTCATTGCAGCATCACTTCTATAAATATCAATCAAATCTAATGCTGATCTGTAGTAGGTTGCTTTTAAAGATCTGAAAGTTTCTCTACTAAATGAGTTTCCTTGTGTAGCTAATTTTTTTATAAATGTTTTTATAATATCAATGGACATTTTTGAAAGTCCTTTAGTTTCGTCATCGATAGAGAGATCCTGATGTTTATGATCATAAGCGTCCGCTAAATCAACTTGACAAATATTATTTGGTGAAAAACTTCTTTGCATTTCTGACAAAATTCCAACTTCTATGCCCCAATCTGATGAAATTCTTAATTCTGGTAATACATTACGTCTGAATGAAAATTCACCTGCTAGAGGATATTTAAATGATTTCATAAAATTTAAATAATCACTTTGACCTATGGTTTTTTCTAATGCTGTCAATAAGGGCCCAACCAAAAGTCTTGCCACTCTTCCATTCATCTTATTATTTGCAATTCTTGGATAATAACCCTTACAAAACTCAAAGTTAAACAATGGGTTTACAACTGGATAGAATAATTTAGCAAGCATTCTTCTATCATAAGTTTTGATATCACAATCGTGTAATGCGACAGATCTTGCTGTATCTCTTGCTATACACATACCTATGCAATACCAAACATTTCTACCTTTACCCATTTGATTTGGTGCTAAATTTTTCATCTTTAACTCACTATCCAATTTTTTAAGCTTAGGTCCATCGTTCCATAAAATTGTGAAAGGAACATTTATTTTTTTAAAAAATTTCCAAGCTTTTTTAGCTTGGCTTTCTGAGGCTTTATCTAACCCAATAATGACGTGGTTTAAATATTTTGTCTTACTTATTTGATCTATAATATTAGGGAGAGCAGAACCATCTAGTTCTGAATATAAACATGGGAGAATTAATTCCATTTTTCTTTCTTTAGAAAAATTTAGTAAATCCTTTTCAATTTCAGTTGTCGATTTTGTTCCAAAATCATGAAGTGTTGAGACGATACCATTTTGAGAAAAATCACCCATAACTTATTCTATTAACATTATTTTATTTTATCCAGAGCCAATTTGACTACCTCTTCCCATCCCTCTGGTGCAGGTTTTTTTGATACTAAACAATTATTTATATTTATTTTTTCCATTGTAAATTTATCATTGAAGACTAAACAAGGTATATCGCTATTTTTAAGCATATCTAAATCGTTGAAATTATCCCCAACCCCAACTGTAATTAACTCCTCTGTGCTTATTTTTTTAAATATTTTAACAACATGTTTCATCGCTTGAGATTTACTTATTTTATCACAAAGATTAATCAATCTTCCCCCTTCGTGTAATGAAAGGCCAGCATTATTTACAGACTTAATAAGATCTACTTTTTCAGCTTTTGAACCATCGTATAATAAGGGTATAGAGTATTCTCTTTTCATCGCTAATTTAACTTTTTCTTTTGATTGACCAAAAATTTGTAATTGTTTATCGCTCGTTAAATTTTTAATAAATTTACATTTTGATTTATATTTTTTTGAAATTTTATTATTAAAAATATCTAAAATTTCACTAATCTCTCTGCTTAAACTAATTTTTTCAGGAAAACTCGCATTAATTAAGTTAAGATTATAAATAGCAGCACCATTTTCAACAATAAAAGGTAAATCTTCATCTAACTCTTTATTAAAACTGTCTATTTCATTTTTTGTCTTACTAGAATTAGGAATTATAAAAATACCTTTAGAAATTAAATTTTTAATATATTGTAAAATTTTATCGAACTTAAAAGTATCTCTATCTAGTAAACTTCCATCTAAATCTGTAAATATTAAAACTTTATTATTCGCATTCATTAAATATCAACAACGAGCGTATCTTTAGAACCACCACCTCTTGAACTATTTACTATAGTGCTTCCTTTTCTAAGAGCAACACGCGTTAAACCACCCATTGTTACATAGGTTTCTTTTCCAGATAATATAAAAGGTCTTAAATCTTGGTGTCGTGGTTCAAACAAATCACCTTGAAGAGTGGGAGTTGTTGATAATACTTCTAATGGCTGGGCAATATAATTTCTTGGATTATCTTTAATTCTTTTCTGGAACATTTCTCTTTCTTTAATTTTAGCTTTTGGCCCTATCATAATACCATATCCACCAGATCCATCTGCAGGTTTGACAACCATTTTTCCAATATTTTCAATTACATGATCTCTTTGNNNNGTTTAAGTTTTGGCTCTTCTCCTAGATAGTATTTTATTATTTCTGGAACATAAGAGTAAATTAATTTATCATCTGCAAAACCGGTTCCTGGGGCATTTAGTATTGCGACATTTCCTTTTCTGTAAGCTTTAAATAAACCAGGGACACCAATTAAGGATCCTTTAAAAAATGATTTTGGATCTAAATAAGTATCATTGAGCCTTCTATAAATACAATCCACTCGAATACCACCACCTATCGTTTTCATGAAAACTTTATCATTTTCAACATAAAGATCTTTTCCTTCAACAAGTGCTACGCCCATTTGTTGAGCTAAAAATGAATGTTCAAAGTATGCAGAGTTATAAATCCCTGGTGTTAAAACAACCATATGAGGATTTTTTGTTTGGTAAGGTATTGCATCATGCATACAATGATAAAGTCTATTACAATAGTGACCAATTGGAGAAACTCTGTATCTTGTAAATATTTGTGGAAACACTTGACTCATCACCATTCTATTTTCAAGCATGTAAGATACACCAGATGGTACTTGTAAATTATCTTCTAAAACTAAAAAATCACCATTAATATTTCTTATTAAATCAATTCCAGAAATATGAGACCAGATTTTTCTTTTAGGACTAAATCCTTCACATTGTTTTAAATAATTTTTCGACTTAAATACAATATCCTCTGGAATAATTTTGTCCTTAAATATCCTTTTTTTATTATATACATCATCAATGAATAAATTTAATGCCTTTGATCTTTGAATTAATCCTTTTTTAACTTTATTCCATTTTGTTTTTAAAACAATTCTAGGAATAATATCTAATGGCCATTTTTTCTCTTCTGCAGCTTTTTTATCAGCAGAATAAACTTTAAAATTTATTCCTCTCGAGTCTATAGTGCTCATACAGTTTCTATCTATTTCTTGTAGTTTTTTTTTACCGTGTCGATCTAAAATACTTGAAATAATTTTGGCTTCTTTTCTTAACTTTCTTTCGGGCGTTAAGTACTCATCATAAGATGATTTAGCATCATAGTTTTTCCAAAGACTAGTCATTTAGTATATTATTATAAATATTTTTCTAATTTTAAGTGCAAATTATATATACCTGTTATGAAAATTTGGGGTATATATATAAGTCGAGGTATATATATAACTAATTATCAAAAAAACAATGACATATTGTATTGGTATAAAAACAAAAGATGGAATTGTTGTAGCTTCAGATTCTAGAACTAATGCAGGTTTAGATAATGTCAATATTTATTCAAAGATGTTTACATATGACGTTGGTGATAGAACCGTTCTAATTGTTACATCAGGTAATCTTGGGACTTCTCAAGCAGTATATAAATCAATAGAAAAAGATCTTGAAGATAATTCAGGTAAAAAAAATTTAAATACGTGTGAAGATTTTGATCAAGTTGCTAAATATATTGGTTCTTTAAATATAAAACATTCATCTCCTAAAGGCATGAACACTGATACAGTTTTGTTAGGATCTACTTTTATAGTTGGCGGACAAATAAAAGGCAAACCCATGGAAATGTTTTTAATTTACCCTCAAGGTAATTACATAAAACCAGCCGACAGCAAACCATATTTAGTAATTGGAGAAGTTAAATACGGTAAACCAATTCTTGATAGAGTTATAACTCCTGATGTATCTATAGGAGATGCTTCAAGATGTGCATTAATATCAATGGACTCTACATTAAAAAGTGATTTAACAGTTGGTCCTCCAATAGACTTTGTAGTTTATAAAAAAGACGAATATAAAATTGCATCTCAAAAATGCTTAAATCTTAATGACCAAGAATTTTCAAAAGTATCTAAGGAATGGTCAGAAGGTATTTTTAAAATATTTGACTCATTTCCAAGATTTGATTGGGAAAAGTAAATAATTTAATAAAATTTTATAATGATAAAAAGAGATCTTTATTATGAAAGAATTCCTACTAAAAGTTTAAGAAACGATGTTAGATACCTAGGAAATATTTTAGGAAAAGTAATAAGAGAGCAAGAAGGAAATAAGTTTTTTAAATTAGTTGAAAAAACAAGACTTTTATCAAAAGCAAATATTGCAAATAAAAACAAAAAAAATCCTTTCAAAAATCTATCTAAAGAAATTAAAAAACAAAATCCTAAAGACTTACTGAGATTAACTAGAGCATATAATCATTTTATGAATCTATATAATTTAGCTGAGTCAGTAGACGCTTCTAGAACATTGGATCAATTTGAGAATTCTTCAAAAGATAAAAAAAATAAAAATATATTTATTGAGGAAATATTTGAAAGTTTTTTTAAAAATAAAAATATTTCCAATAAAGAAATTTTTGATTTAGCAAAAAGACTTAATATTGGCATAGTTTTAACTGCTCATCCAACTGAGGTAAAGAGAAGGACCTTAATTCAAAAATACCATACATTGACAGAAATATTGGAACATAGAAATTTACTTCAAAACTATCCTTCTAAAATAAAAGTATTAGACAAAAAAATGTTTGATGAAATAACAATTATCTGGAATACAGATGAGCTCAAGAGATACAAACCATCTCCTTTTGATGAGGCAAGATGGGGATTAGCTATTATAGAAGATAGTCTATGGGATACTATTCCTAAAGTTTACAGGAGACTTAATGAAATATTTGTAAAAAATATGAAAAAAAATTTGCCAAAAAATTTTAATCCTATCGAATTTGGTTCATGGATGGGTGGTGACAGAGATGGAAATCCTTTCGTCACATCTAAAGTTACAGAGGAAGTCTTGCTTTTATCAAGATGGGAAGCAGCAAAACTCTATGAAAAATCTTTAACAAAATTAATAAGATCTTTTTCTATGCAAAAATGCTCCAAAAAAATATTAAAATATACAGGTCACTCATTTGAACCTTATAGAGTTTATCTAAGACCACTTAGAGACAAAATGAGAAGAACGCACAGGATGATAGAGCGCCATTTAGTTCAAAAAAAACCTTTAAACCAAAAAGAACTTATTTCTTCAAAAGAAGATATTTTAAAACCATTAAGAGTAGTTAGAGAGTCTTTGGAACAAACTCAAAATGAAAATATTGCAAGTGGAGAATTACTAGATTTAATGAGAAGAGCGAAATGTTTTGGAATTAATCTTGCTAGATTAGATATAAGACAAGAGACATCTAGACATACAAAACTTATTGCAGAGATAATAAAAAGAAAATTTAAGAAAGACTATTATTCATGGTCGGAGCAAGAAAAAATAGGGTTTTTATCTAAAAAAATAAGAGAAAAAAATTTTATTAAAAGTTTTAAATTTAAAGATAAAGAAAATTTAGAGGTTTGGTCTACTTTTAAAGCTTTATCAAGTCAACCTAAAGAATGTTTGGGAGCTTATATTATATCTATGACATCCTCAGCGTCTGATATTCTTTCAGTCATGCTTCTACAGAAAGAGGCAAATATAAAACATAAATTAAGAGTAGTTCCTTTATTTGAAACTTTAGATGACTTAATAAACGGAAGCAAAATAATGTCATCTTTATTCAAACTAAAGTGGTACAGAAATATGATTAATCATGAACAAGAAATCATGATTGGTTATTCAGATTCCAGTAAAGATGCAGGTAAACTATGTGCAAGTTGGCATCAATATAAATTACAGGAAGAAATTCTAGCTTTGTCAAAAAAATTTAAAATAAAATTATCTTTTTTTCATGGAAGAGGCGGTTCTGCTGGAAGAGGAGGTGGGCCAATACAGGCTACTCTTAAATCTCAACCACCTGGATCGGTTAATGGCAAAATAAGAATTACAGATCAAGGTGAGGTAATACAACAAAAGTATGGTTATGAACCTATAGCTAAATACAATCTATGTAGTTACATAAGTTCTGTGATGCTAGCCACATTAATACCTCCTCCTCAACCAAAAGAAAATTGGCGAAACCTGATAGAGAGTATGTCGGATATATCAAGAAGTTCTTATAGAAAAAATTTAACGTCTAGCACTGAATTCATCAGATACTTTAAAACAGTTACTCCTCATTTAGCATTAGGAAAATTATCCATAGGATCTCGTCCTTCTAAAAGAAAAAATTTGGATAATATTAAAGGTCTTAGGGCAATACCTTGGGTATTTGCTTGGACACAAATAAGATTAATGTTACCAGCATGGTTAGGAACCCCCGAAGCATTAAGATACTCTTCAATTAAAAAATTTAAAAAAACTTTAATTGATATGGAAAAAAATTGGCCTTTTTTCAATTCGACTATGGATTTACTTGATATGGTTATCTCAAAAGTTGACCCAGAAATTTCAAAAATTTATGAAGGTTATTTAGCAGACGACAATCTAAAAAGAGTGGGTAAGAAACTCAGATTTCAATTTGAAGCCTTAAAAAAACTAAATCATAGCATTACACCATTTGAAATTTTAAAACAAAGAAAAGCTTTTAGAGGCCCAGCAATTATAAGGAATGTATATTCTGAAGTTTTAAATATCCTACAAGCAACAGTGATGATGAAATTAACTAAAAAAAATAACAATAAAATTAATAGTGATTATCTAAGTGATGCCTTAATGACTAGCATTGCAGGTATATCAGCAGCAATAAAAAATACTGGTTAATTAAAAAATTTTACTTATTACTCTTGTTCAATTATAAATATTAGCATAAATACTCATGAAAATAATTTATGCCCTCGTGGTGAAATTGGTAGACACAAAGGACTTAAAATAGTTTGAATTGAGGAATTTCAGAGTCTCTAATAGTCTCTAATGGTCTTAATCCCTTATAATCCTATAAATTTTTAAATCATCGAATTATTTTTATTGGAAAATCTAAACAATTAATTCTTAGATTCTCGGATCATTCTCGGATCTAGAAAGATAATCTTTTGCCAGGTGCCTCAAACTCGAAAGCTAATTAATCGCTGTTCCAAGTAAATAAATCAGCATCAAAAGGTATGTTTCTAAATTTAAGTAAGATTTTATATTTTTCTAATCTTTCTTCCTTCTTAAATTTTTTTAAGTAGTTGAGTATTTGATCATAAGTAAGGTCCTTTAAGTATCTTTTTTTAACATCAACATACTCTTCATAATCCATACCACATATAGAGAATTTTTTTTTTGGATCTATATGTTCAGCGTAACTAATTGTGTCTTCAGTTTCGCTAAGGACATCATAAAACCGAGCGATTTGATTATCTTTTTCAAAGAGAATATCTCTTCTGAAATCAAATAGTTCTTGTTGTTGCATATTTTGGAGTTATTAAAGTTTTGAAAATTAACTTTAACAATCTTAACATTAATAAATAAAAGTGTCAGAATTAAGGAGCGTTCTGTTGCCAGGTATCCTTAATCTTAACTTAGAAACTTGCAAACATACTTGCAGCGGCACCTGCATATATCCCAAGTATTATGATTAGTGGATAATACCAAGAGGGCTTCTTTTTATTTTTGGTGTTTTGATTTTTCATAATCAATAATCTTATAATGTATTTATAATGACCATTCTAGAAGGAAAACTCTAGATTTATTAACTATTATAACCTTGATACAATAATATTTATTATGGAAGAAATAGAAAAAATATTTAGAGAAAAAATTGAAAGTACCACCTTTAATATTAATAAAATCTTTGAGGAGTTCAGAAATAAAAATTTAAAAGAATTTCCATTAAATGATTTTTTTCAAATATTAAATAAAATTTACGATGAAAAAACTACAAAAAAGACTTTAATCGGATTAATAAGATTTATATTTTTAATTGAGCCAGTAAATAAAGATATTACATCCACAAAAGTTACTGCAAGATGGATTTACAATGACAATTTTTTTAATTTTAAGAGTCAAAATGACTTAAGATACTCTTCATTAAACAATTGTTTAGATATTTTTAAAAAAAAATTTTTTGAATTAATTACCTTATCAAAAGATATAAAATTTAAGGATTCAATTGTTAAATCAAATATTTGCAATTCATATTCTCATGAGATTAATATTGATTATAAAAAGAAAAATTATAACAAAAAAAAAATCCATTCTTCAGAAAACATAATTTGGTTGAATGACAAAGAGATGGAGTTGTTTACGAATTTAAGAAATTTAATACACCAAAATAAGTCTCAAAATACGTTTAAAGTCTTAAATTTGGCAAGGCAAAAAAAAATTAAAATTAAGTCTTATTTAACAGATAGAGCTCAAACAGGCTTGCACCAAACCAATCGTGAAAAAAGATGGGAAGCTGACCCAAACTCCGTTCAATTTGCTACAAAATATGACTGCTATATGATAGAAAAAAAATTAATTGAACAATTAATATTATTTAAAAACTTTCCAAGTAAAATTAGAAATAAATTAGTTAAAAATAAGAGCAATTATGCATATTGTCCAATTACTTTAAATGAATTTGATTTTAAATTATTTCAAAAAGAAATTGAAAACCCAAATCATGGACGATCAAATTTTCATGTTGGTCATTTAAATCCACTAAAAAAAATGTCTACTAATCCTTTAGATGGTCACAATCAAATTAATATATCATGGATTTCTGACCATGGTAATAGAATACAAGGAAGCTTGAATTTAAAAGAGGTAAAAGAATTAATTAAGCAAATAAATTTAAATTATTTGTCTAAAGGTTACTAATTTTAGAAGTTTGTTCTATTAATTTGAATTCTAAGTCGGCTAAAATATATTTTTTTTTAACAAGATTAGAAATTTTATTCATTTTTTTTTTGTTTTTAATTATTGGAATTGATACTTCATTTATTCTTGATCCAATACTATCTATTATATCCATACTGAACATTTTTTGTTTGATTTGGGAATTAACAAACTCTGATGAAAGAGAATATATAAAATAATAACTTGAAAAAAAGTTAATATCTAAAACTCTAATTTTATAAATATGACTTTGATATACAGATTTTAAATTGTGCTCTCTAATAAGACCAGAATTACCTACAAGATAGGTTCCATCTTTAACAAATAGAATATCGTTTTCTTTTAAATCCTGTTTTTTTTTAAGTTCAAAATATTTATCTTCTGAAATTTTATGTTTGGTCTCAAGTTTTATTTTTCCGTCAGTAATATCGCTAGTTCTAATAAAAGGTATATCACCTGTTCCATAGTATTTTTTGCCCACTTCATCACCAGTTCTTATTTCAATTTTTTTATCCTCAATCAGTTCTTTTATGGATATTAATTCAAACTCTTTTTTAATATTTGTGAATTTTTTTGATTGTGCTTTAAATTTTGAGTTATATCTGGGTGATAAGATAAAACTCTTTAGATTATTTTGAGGAACAGAGTAACCAAATTCAGTTTTTTTTGTCTTAATAAAATTTTGATAATCTTTGAGTATTGTTGGAAGATCATTTTTTTCAATTATATTTCCTCTACTATCGTGACCACACCATTTCGCTTCTGCAAAATAAACATCTCCTTTGTTTTTTTTACTTTTTTTAAAGATAATTAAGCAAGTTTTAGTGTGCGTTCCTCCTTTGCCAGAAGTTTTAAATAAATCCTCTGGCATACCGATAACAGCAATTATCTTACAATTTTTTAAAAGATAATCACTGATATAAAAATTTTGTGTTGTCGAAATTAAACTTTCAGGAACAACCATTCCTGCTCTTCCTTCATTTTTTAGGGATTTAATTATATTCTCTAAAAATAAAATCTGCGGTGAAGTTCTTTTCTGTAAGATATTAGTTTTTTTAAAAGATCCATTATCTAATGTCCACTTATAAGCTAAATCAAAATTTTTCCTTACATTATCTTCTGCACTAATAATTTTTTTTCCAAATGGAGGATTGGACAATATAATATCAAATTTACTATTAAATTTTTTTGATAAATCTTTACCTTCATAATCAATTTTTTTAATTGAATCGGCACATATTATATTTGCAGGATTATTTAACAAAATTGACAAATGGATATTTGACATATTTGATAAAGTTTCATCTTTTTCAATTCCATAGATTTGATTTCTAATTTTCTCTTTTTTAATATTTTTTTGAATCAATTTTTTAGTCACAAAATACAAAAAACCACCAGCACCGCATGCTGGGTCAATTATCAATTCATTTTTTTTTGGATTTATAATTTCAATTAATAATTTTATTGCAACTGAGGGTGTAAAAAACTGTCCTTGATCATATTTTATGTTTGAACTTCCAAAAATTTCATAAAGATCACCTATAGGATCTCCATCAATTTTATCAAAATCTAAATAATTTATTTTTTTATCTATAAATTCTATGTCTTTATCGGATAGGTTTATTTTTTGATCTTTAAAAATATTTTTTAATTTCAATGTAAGTTTTTTATAACTATTTTGGTAAAAATTAGCCGCAGTTCCATTTAGCTTTGTTGGTTTAAAATAAGACTTTACATATAAGATTTTTGATATTTCATTAAGCAATTCATTGTCTCTCGTTTTTCCAACAACTGTGCCAGCTAATTGATTTCTTATATCGCTAAATATTTTTTTATGCTCAAAGTTGAGATTCATAGAATTAAAATAATATCACTAATTAAGATAATAATTGAATATTTATTTGAGCAAATTTAGCTTACTTCACATTTTGAGTTATTATTCACATATATTGATATGTTAGAAACTATAGATCATCCTCGGATCATTCTCGGATCTAGGGAGATAAAATAAAAAAAATTTACTTATTCATCTTGTTCAATTATAAATATTAGCATAAATACTCATGAAAATAACAGATGCCCTCGTGGTGAAATTGGTAGACACAAAGGACTTAAAATCCTTGCCGCTTGCGGAGTGCCAGTTCGAGTCTGGCCGAGGGCACCACTCTTAGATGAAGCAATATTTCAGAGTAATTCTTGGCCGACAACATAAACACTTTCAAGA
>LULJ01000209.1_pt1 | contig 82815 bp, 88 predicted proteins | sample 728171 | NCBI WGS metagenome assembly LULJ01 (sample SAMN03860292, study PRJNA289734) | marine metagenome | biome: seawater column; feature: ocean; material: water; isolation source: Red Sea water column Station 169 - depth 25m | place: Saudi Arabia: Red Sea | collected 2011-10-15 | depth 25 m
GGCGTAACGGGCGCGCATGCCCTTGTGGCCAGCGTCGATCAGCGATTCCTCGATCAGCGGCTCGACGAAGAACCAGGCGCCGTTGTTGCGCGGCTCTTCCTGCGCCCAAACGACCTCTTCCAGATTCTTCATCTTCTTCAGGCGGATGGCCAGCGCCTCGCCGGGGAAGGGATAAATCTGTTCGATGCGGATCACCGTCGTGTCGTCGAGCCCGGCGGCGTCGCGCGCCTCCATCAGGTCGTAACCGACCTTGCCCGAACACAGGACGACACGCTTGACCTTCGCATCTTCCGGCGGGGTGCGGTCCGACATGATGCGGCGGAAATGCGCTTCGCCGATGAAGTCCGAACGCTGCGACACGGCCAGCTTGTGGCGGAGCAGCGACTTGGGCGTCATGATGATGAGCGGCTTGCGGAAGGGGCGCAGCATCTGGCGGCGCAGGACGTGGAAATAGTTCGACGGGGTCGAAATATTGCACACCTGGATGTTGTCGCCGGCGCAAAGCTGAAGGAAGCGTTCGAGACGCGCCGAGCTATGCTCGGGCCCCTGCCCTTCATAGCCGTGCGGCAGCAGCAGCACGAGGCCGTTGGCGCGCAGCCATTTGGCTTCGCCCGCCGCGATGAACTGGTCGATCATGATCTGCGCGCCGTTGGCGAAGTCGCCGAACTGCGCCTCCCACAGCACGAGGCTCTTCGGATCGGCCATCGCATAGCCATATTCGAAGCCGAGCACGCCATATTCGGACAGCGGGCTGTCGAGCACCTCGAACCGGCCGTGCGGCACGGTGGTCAGCGGGATATATTTATGCTCGTCCTTCTGGTCGACCCAGACGGCGTGGCGCTGGCTGAACGTGCCGCGCCCCGAATCCTGACCCGAGAGGCGCACCTGATAGCCTTCGCTGAGTAGCGTGCCGAAGGCGAGGCTTTCGGCGGTGGCCCAGTCGAACACCTCGGCATCGTCCTTGTTCGCGAACATCGCGGCGCGGGCGTCGATCACGCGGCGCAGCGTCTTGTGCACCTCCAGATCGTCGGGGATCGTCGTCATCGTGCGGCCGATGGCGTCGAACAGCTTTTCCGATACGCCCGTCGAAATGTTGCGCTTCGAGCCGCGCAACGAACTCGGCGCGGTGCGCTTCGGCATCGCCGGTCGAAATGACGCCCTCTGCCTCCAGCCGCGCGGCATAGAGGTCCGATACCGGCGGATGCTTGCGGATGATCGCGTACATCAGCGGCTGGGTAAAGCTCGGCTCGTCGCCTTCATTGTGGCCGAAGCGGCGATAGCACCACATGTCGATGACGATGTCGCGCTTGAACTGCTGGCGGAAGTCGATCGCCAGCTTGCACGCGAAGGTCACGGCTTCGGGGTCGTCGCCGTTGACGTGCAGGATCGGCGCCATCACGCCCTTTGCCACGTCGGACGGATAGGGCGACGAGCGCGCGAACTGCGGGCTGGTCGTGAAGCCGATCTGGTTGTTGACGATAAAGTGGATGCAGCCGCCGGTATTGTAACCGCGAATGCCCGAAAAGCCGAGGCATTCCCAAACGATCCCCTGCCCCGCAAAGGCGGCGTCGCCGTGGATCAGTACCGGCAGCACCTGGCTATGTTCGGCCAGATCGTCGCGCATCACCTGCTGCGCGCGCACCTTGCCCAGCACGACGGGATCGACCGCTTCGAGGTGCGACGGGTTGGGGACCAGCGACATATGGACCGACACGCCATCGAACTCGCGGTCGGTCGAGGTGCCGAGGTGATATTTGACGTCGCCCGAACCGCCGACATCTTCGGGGTTCGCGGTGCCGCCCTGAAATTCGTGGAAGATGACCTTGTACGGCTTGGCCAGCACATTGGCGAGGACGTTCAGACGGCCACGATGGGCCATGCCATAGACGATTTCCTTCACGCCATATTGGCCGCCATATTTGATGATCGCCTCGAGTGCAGGGATCATCGATTCGCCGCCGTCGAGCCCGAAACGCTTCGTGCCGACATATTTGCGCGCGAGGAATTTCTCCCATTCCTCGGCCTCGATCACCTTGTTGAGGATCGCCTTCTTGCCGTTGGCGGTGAAGTCGATCGACTTGTCGGCGCCTTCCATCCGTTCCTGAAGGAAGCGGCGCTCCTCGACATCGGCGATGTGCATATATTCAAGGCCGACGTGCCCGCAGTAATTGGCCTGAAGGATCGAGACCACCTCGCGGATCGTCGCCTTCTCGAGCCCCAGCGTGCCGCCGAGGAAAATCGGTCGGTCCTGGTCGGCCCCGACGAAGCCGTGATATTCGGGCGTCAGATCGGCCGGCAATTCGCGGTGGGTCAGGCCCAGCGGATCGAGCGTCGCGGCAAGGTGCCCGCGCACGCGATAGGTGCGGATCAGCATCATCGCGCGGATCGAATCGTCGGCAGCGCGCTCGACTTCGGCGTTCGAGAGCGGCGCCCCCGCCTTCGCCGCGGCCGCCTTGACCGCGACCTGCATCTGCTGCGGGTCGAGCGCGGCGGTCAGGTCGTCGCTGTCGATCAGCGGCCAGTTCTTCGGCGCCCAGCTCGGGCCGGCCTGGACTTCATCGACGTCGAAGCTTTGTCGTTCGAGGTTCATATCTCTAACCTATCCGTGCCCCTGCGAAGGCAGGGGCCCATCTCCTGGGGGTGCTATATGGTGCCGATCCGGGCGATCTTCATCGCCCTTGAATCTCGAACCACAAATCCCGCCAATCGGGATTTGTTTCCTCGATCATCCGCACTTTCCAACTTCGTTTCCATCGCTTGATCTGCAACTCGCGCAAGCGCGCCTCCCGCAAATCCGCATGCACTTCAAACCATACCAGCCGCACGCAGCCATGAGTCCTCGTGAAGCCTTCAATCATCATCTGGCGGTGCTGGTAAACACGCTGCACCAGTTTCGATGTCGATCCGGTATAAACGGTGCCGTTCTTGCGGTTCACCATCATATAAACCGCGCCGCTCTTCATTCATTGCCCGGTCGGGTGATGGGCCCCTGCCTTCGCAGGGGCACGGGCGAAGAGCGGCGCACGATGATCAGACGCGTTCCTTCAGCACTTCGGCAAGCGTCGTGCCGAGTTCCGACGGGCTGGCCGACACGGTGATGCCGGCGGCTTCCATCGCGGCGATCTTGCTTTCGGCGTCGCCCTTGCCGCCCGACACGATCGCGCCGGCGTGGCCCATGCGGCGGCCCGGAGGCGCGGTGCGGCCCGCGATGAAGCCGACCATCGGCTTCTTGCGGCCGCGCTTGGCTTCGTCGATCAGGAACTGCGCCGCCTGCTCCTCGGCGTCGCCGCCGATTTCGCCGATCATGATGATCGACTTGGTCGCTTCGTCGGCAAGGAAAAGTTCGAGGACGTCGATGAAGTTGGTGCCGTTGACAGGGTCGCCGCCGATACCGACCGCGGTGGTCTGGCCCAGGCCGGCGTTGGTGGTCTGGAACACCGCTTCATAGGTCAGCGTGCCCGAACGCGAGACGACGCCGACGCTGCCCTTTTTGAAGATGCTGCCCGGCATGATGCCGATCTTGCATTCGTCGGGGGTCAGCACGCCGGGGCAGTTCGGGCCGATCAGCCGCGACTTCGAACCCGACAGCGCGCGCTTCACCTTGACCATGTCGAGCACCGGAATGCCTTCGGTGATCGCAACGATCAGCTCGATCTCGGCGTCGATCGCCTCGAGGATCGAATCGGCCGCGAACGGCGGCGGCACATAGATGACCGACGCGGTCGCGCCGGTCGTTGCCTTCGCTTCGGCGACGGTGTCGAACATCGGCAGACCGATGTGCGTCGTGCCGCCCTTGCCCGGCGTCACGCCGCCGACCATCTGCGTACCATAGGCAAGCGCCTGTTCGGTGTGGAAAGTGCCGGTGGCACCGGTCATCCCTTGCGTGATGACTTTGGTATTCTTGTCGATGAGGATGCTCATACGTTTTGTTCCATTCTCTGTGCCCCTGCGAAGGCAGGGGCCCATCTCCAGATTTTCAACTCACCGACGGCCCTATCATTCGAGCGCGGGTGATGGGCCCCTGCCTTCGCAGGGGCACCGCAATCATGCCAGGCTGGGGTCCAGATTCTTGCACGCGTCGAGCAGTTCCTTGACCGCATCGACCGACACCTGCAGGCCCGCCTTGTCCGCATCGTCGAGTTCGATCTCGACGATCTTTTCGACGCCGCCCGCACCGATCATCACCGGCACGCCGACATAGAGGCCATCGACGCCGTACTGGCCGTCGACATAGGCAGCGCAGGGCAGGATGCGCTTCTGGTCGCCGAGATAGGCTTCGGCCATCGCGATGCCCGAGGCGGCCGGGGCATAGAAGGCCGAGCCGGTGCCGAGCAGCGCGACGATTTCGCCGCCGCCGCCGCGCGTGCGCTTGACGATCGCGTCGATCTTGTCCTGGCTCGACAGGCCCATCTTCACGAGGTCGGGAACGGGGATGCCGTTGACCGTCGAGTAACGGACGACGGGGACCATCGTGTCGCCATGGCCGCCGAGGACGAAGGTGTTCACATCCTTCACCGACACGTCGAATTCGTCGGCGATGAAGTGGCTGAAACGCGCCGAGTCGAGCACGCCGGCCATGCCGACGACCTTGTTGTGCGGCAGACCCGAGAACTCACGGAGAGCCCAGACCATCGCATCGAGCGGGTTGGTGATGCAGATGACGAAGGCGTCGGGGGCGTTTGCCTTGATGCCTTCGCCCACCGCCTTCATGACCTTCAGGTTGATGCCGAGCAAATCGTCGCGGCTCATGCCCGGCTTGCGGGCGACGCCGGCGGTGACGATGATGACGTCGGCGCCTGCAATGTCGGCATAATCATTCGAGCCGGTGATCTTTGCGTCGAAGCCGCCGATCGGGCCGACCTGCGACAGGTCGAGCGCCTTACCCTGCGGCACGCCTTCGACGACGTCGAACAGGACGACGTCGCCCAGTTCCTTCTGCGCGGCGAGCAGCGCCAGCGTCCCGCCGATATTCCCGGCTCCGATCAAAGCGATCTTCTTGCGTCCCATGGCGCGCGGCACTCCCTTCCTGGCAAAGCCCGGCAGTGATTTCCAGACCGGCGGGGCCACGGGCCAAAGCCGCCTGCCGATCCCAAAGACTCGCGACGCCCTACGCCGATTCCGTTAACGAAACAACCGCGAAAAGGACGAAAAACCGCGTTTTTATGCAAATAGTTCGCAATAGCGTTATTGCAAGATCGGGCACGATTCAGAACCGAAGCGCGAGCGATCCTAAGCGATTCATACCGGCTGCGTGAACATCGCTTGCGCCGGTCGGCCACAGGCGTAAGACAGGCGGTGGCGATCTTGGGGCGTCGCCAGGCGGGGCCGTGTGCCCTGCGCCCGCAAAAGGATCGACGCCACCATGACCAAGAGAGCTTTTATCCCTGCGCTGTCCTGCGCCATCCTCCTGACCGCCGCCACAACGCCGCTCGCCCATGCTGGCGAAAAGACATGGAACGATGCGGGATCGATCACGCGCGACGCCCTGGTGATCGCCGCATTCGGGGTTCCGCTTGCCCAGAGCGACTGGGACGGCACGCTGCAAGCCGGCGGCAGCCTCGTCGCTGCCGCCGGCGTAACCGCCGGCCTGAAGCAGGTCTTTCCCGAGCGACGCCCCGACGGCAGCGACAACAAGGGCTTCCCCTCGGGCCATACATCGGTTTCCTTCGCGGCGGCGGCGACGCTGCAAAACCGTTATGGCTGGAAAGTCGGCCTCCCCGCGCAGGCGCTTGCCGCCTTCGTCGGATTGAGCCGGGTCGAAGCCCGAAAACATCATGTCCATGACGTGCTGGTCGGCGCCGCGATCGGCGAGGCATCGGGCTTTCTGATCACGCGCCGCGCAAGCGACCGGGTTCAGGTCTTTCCGTGGGCCGATGCCGGGGGCGGCGGCGTCGCGATGACGATGCGCTTCTGAGAGGTCGGCCTGAACGATCGGCCTGAACGATCGCTGCGGGGGAGCCGCAGCGGCCGCTTAACGCTTCGTTACGCCGCTGCTGATAGCGCGGGCGGGTGACGCGCGCGATCATCAGCTTCGATACCGAATTGTCCGCCGGGCTTCATCGCCGCGGCGCGAGCGCGCGCGCCAATTTCGAAAGCTCGATCCTCGGGCGCTGCCGCGACGGCGATTTCGGCATCCATTTCCAGATGGACATGCTCGACCGTTTCGGCCTGAAAGGCGTCTATTTCGTCGACCCCATGCCCGCACTTGTCCACGGCCCCGGGATTGTCGATGCGATCGTCGGCCCGATCCTGGCGCGCGGCCATGAAGTGCAACTCCATCTCCACACCGAATGGCTGGAATTTGCGCGGTTCAATCCGGTCGGCAAGCTACGCGGCCGCAATATCGGCGATTTCCCTTTCGCAGCGCAAAAGAAACTGATCGCCCTCGCCCGCGACATATTGACGAGTGCCGGGGCGCCCCGACCGACCGCCTTCCGCGCCGGTAATTTCGGCGCCAACGACGACACGCTGCGCGTCCTCGCCGCGCTGGGCTTCCGCTTCGACAGCAGCTTCAACGCCGCCTGGCAGGGGCTGGGGTGCGACATCACGCTCGACCCTGCCAATCTGGGCATGCGCGTCCATCATGGCATTTGCGAAGTGCCGGTCAGCGGCCTGCGCGACCGCGCGAACAGCTTTCGTCCCGCGCAGCTGTGCGCCATGTCCGAAGAGGAAATGCGCGACGCGCTCGATCATTCGGCGGCGAGCGGCGCGATCCAGTTTTCGGCCTTCAGCCACAGTTTCGAATTGCTCAGCCGCGACCGTCAGGTTCCGAACGGGCTCGCGATCGCGCGGATGGAGGCGCTGTGCCGGGCAGTCGCCGACGATCCGCGAGTCAGCAGCGGGGGCTTTGCAACCCTGCCCGCGCCGCCAACGCGCCCCGGCCGCATCCCGGCGGCGGCGCCCAAGCCCCTGCGCACGCTGCGCCGCGTTGCCGAGCAGATCGCCGGACATATCGCGCACGAAATCCGCTATGTCCGCGATGTCGTCGCCCTGACGATCAACTCGTCACGGTGGGGCAAAGTGCTATGCGGCGTCATCCTGGCCGTGGCCTAGCGCCAGATATTCGCCGGACTGCATTTCGGCGAGGCGGCTCGCGGTGCGCTCGAACTCGAAGGCGCCATCGCCGGCCACATAGAGCGCATCGGGCTCGGCCGCAGCGCTGGCGAGCAGCTTGACCTTATATTCGTAGAGCGCGTCGACCAGTGTCACAAAACGCGCCGCCTCGTTGCGGTTCTCGGGCCCCATGCGCGGAATGCCGACGATGATCACCGTGTGAAAATGCCGCGCGACGGCCAGATAGTCCGATGCGCCGCGCGCCTCCGCGCATAGGCGCTTGAACGAAAAGACCGCCACGCCCTTCAGCGCCTTGGGCACATGCAGCGTCCGCCCGCCGCCGACGTCCAGATCGAGCGAGGGCACATGCGCGCGGTCCTCGGGCGGATAATCGGTCAGGCGAAAGAAGGCCGCCGACAGCGCCTCGGTCGCCGCCGCGTCGGCTGGCACGAACCAGCGCTTGCCGTCGCCGAGCCGGTGGCGCCGGTAATCGGTCGGGCCGTTAAGGCCCATCACATCGAGCCGTTCCTCGATCAGTGCGATAAAGGGCACGAAATGCTCGCGGTTGAGGCCGTCCTTGTAGAGATCCGCGGGCGGACGGTTCGACGTCGCGACCACCGTCACCCCGTGCGCGATCAACGCGGTGAACAGGCGCGAGAGGATCATCGCATCGGCGCTATTGTTCACCACCATTTCGTCGAAGGCGAGGCAGCGGACATTTTCGACCAGAGAGGCCGCAACCTGCGGGATCGGATCGCCGCTCTCGCTCTTGCGCACCTCGCGCATCCGCGCGTGGACGTCGAGCATGAAGGCGTGGAAATGGACGCGCCTTTTGCGCTGGATGGCCAGATGGTCGTAAAACAGGTCCATCAGCATCGACTTGCCGCGGCCGACGGCGCCCCACAGATAGACGCCGCGCGGCGCGTCGGGTTTGCGCCCGGCGATCCGCCACAGGATGCTGCCGCGCGGCGGCGCCGCCTGCAGATCGGATTGCAGCGCGGCGAGGCGTTCTGCCGCCGCCCGCTGTTCGGCGTCGGGCTTCAGCTCGCCCGCAGCGACCAGCGCGTCATAGGCGGCAAGCAATCCTGTCACTTGCGGCTTGCCTTGCGGATCGTCCCCGCAAAGCTCAGCACGATATGCTCGTCACCCGGCCCCTGAACGACCAGCCCGCGCAGGAAGATCAGCCGCCCCGTCTCGCGCACTTGCTCGACCACCGCATCGAGCGGTTCGTCGAGGCGGCCGCCGCCGACGAACTGCGTCGACAGGTCGAGCGTCACCGAATGGCCGGCCTCGAGCGATCCGAACTGGTGCGAGGCGGCGAAGAGCGCAATGTCGACCAGCGCCAGCGTTACCGCGCCATGGACATTGTCGCCCAGATTGCTGTGTTTGCGCGTCGGCAGCATCCGCACGCGAGCGCGCAGCCGGCCGTCCTCGGTCGGGCTTTCGAGGCGCACCGACAGCGGTTCGATAAAGGCGTTGAACCGGCTCGCGTCCTTGAGGTTCCAGCTGATCCAGCCGCCCTCCAGCGCCTCGGCACTGAAATGATCCGCGCGCTTGGGGTCCTCTATTCCGTCGTTCACACCTGCCGCTCGGCCTCGAGCTTCTTGATCTCGGCGATCGCGCGTGCGGGGCTCAGCCCCTTGGGGCATGCGTTGGCGCAATTCATGATCGTGTGGCAGCGATAGAGGCGGAACGGATCTTCGAGATCGTCGAGCCGTTCGCCGGTATATTCGTCGCGGCTGTCGGCGAGCCAGCGATAGGCCTGAAGCAGGATCGCGGGCCCAAGGAACTTGTCACTGTTCCACCAGTAGCTGGGGCAGCTCGTCGAACAGCAGGCGCACAGGATGCACTCGTAAAGGCCGTCGAGCTTCTCGCGCTCTTCAGGCGACTGGAGCCGCTCCTTGCCGCTGGGCGTTGTCGACTTGGTCTTCAGCCACGGCTCGATCGAGGCATATTGCGCATAGAAATGGGTGAAATCGGGAACGAGGTCCTTGATGACCTCCATATGCGGCAGCGGCGTGATCTGGATGTCGCCCTTCAGATCCTCGATCGCGGTGGTGCAGGCGAGGCCGTTCTTGCCGTTCATGTTCATCGAACAGCTGCCGCAAATGCCTTCGCGGCACGAACGGCGGAAGGTCAGCGTCGAATCCTGCTCGCTCTTCATCTTGATGAGGGCATCGAGCACCATCGGGCCGCATTTGTCGGTGTCGATCTCGAACGTGTCGAAATGCGGGTTCTGGCCGCTGTCGGGATTGTAGCGATAGACCTTGAATTTTTTGACGTTGCTCGCGCCCTCGGCCTTGTGGACCGTGCCGCCCTTCTGGACGCGGCTGTTCTTGGGCAGACGAAATTCGGCCATATCGCGGGCTCCCTATGCAATCGCGGGCTGCGTAGCCCCATTGAACCGCCGCGACAAGAGGGTGTGCGGCGGTCCACGCGCGAAAGCGGTGGCGGCACGCCAAGCGAGCGGCTAGGCCCGGCGGCGATGAGCGACGCCGCCGCCCCCTTTCGCCTTGCCGTCTATGATCTCGATCGCACCGTGCTGCGGACGCCGACGTTCACGCTCTTCCTTCTGTGGGCGGCCGCGCGCAGCGCCCCCTGGCGCCTTCTGCTGGCGCCGCTTTTCCTCGGACTGCTCGCCGGCCATGCGCTGGGCCTCTACAGCCGCGATGCGTTGAAGCCTGCGGCGATCGGATTGATGCTCGGGCGGCGGCTGCCGGCGGAGCGAATGGCGCACCTGGCTGCGGACTTTGCCGCTTGGCGCGTGCCCGCCGACGTTCAACCGGGGGCCAGAGCGGCGATCGCCCGCGACCGCGCCGCCGGCTATCATTTGCTGCTGGCAACCGCGGCCCCCGAATTCTACGCCGCCGCCCTGGCCGAGGCGCTGGGCTTCGATGCCTGCATCGCCACCCGGCATCGGCGCGCCGCCGACGGAAGCTGGCTCGCGGCGCTCGACGGCACCAATTGCTATGGGCCGGAAAAGGCGCGCCGCGTCGCCGAATGGCTTGCCGCCGACCCGCAACGCGCCGCGCACCATATGCGCGCCTATTCGGATCATGCGAGCGATGCACCGCTGTTCGCGCTCGCCGACGAAGCCTTTGCGATCGGGCGTGGCGGCCGCATCGCCAAAGCGGCACGCGACAACGGCTGGACGCTGACGGATTTCGGGACGGGCTAGCGCCCCTCGACGAAGGCCTCCAGCGCCGCGGCGCCGCGCGCAACCGACGTCTCGCCCGCCCGGTGGTCCATCGTGTAGGCGAACAGCCGATCCTGCTCGGCGCGGTGCAGCGCGGCACTTTCGCGCCAGTGCGGAATCCGCTCGGCAAGCTCAGCGGGGCCGTACAAGACCTCCCCGTTGCGCCAGAATTCATAGCGCGCGGCCACGCCGTCGGCGGGCTTGCCGTTCGGATCGAGAAAATAACAGGCGCCGCGGTGCAGCAGAAACTCGTAAACCTGGCTGCTCACATCGCCGATGTAGACGTCGGCCGCCATCGTGTAGCTCATGTCGAAGAGATTGGGGCCGTCGACGTCGATCAGGATATTGTCGGCGGCGCGGAAGCGGTCGGCGATGTCCGGCCGGAGCTTGGCGGTCCGATATTCGAGCGAATAGTGCAGCCGCTTGCGGAACAGCATCACATGCGGCGCGACGATCAGATTATAGTCGCGATGCGCGAGGAAAAAATCCATCACCGCCTGGCCCATGCCGTACCAGGACGACAGGTGCGGATCGAAGTGCGGATTATAGAGAAAGACCGGACGATCGTTGTCGAAGAAGCGCCTGCGCACCGCCGGATCGATCGTGTCGAATTTGGGATAGCCGATGACGCGGCACTTGTCGGCGGTGGTGATGCCGTGACGCACCATCTCGTCGACCAGCTTCGGTCCGCTGAGCAGCATGAGGTCGAACTGCGCTAGCTCGGGGTGATAGGCGACATTCCGGTCGCCCGACCCGTGCGGCACATAGGCAAAGCGCGGCCCCGCCGCCCCCAATCGGCGCCGGACGCGCAGACAGGTGCGTTCGGTCGATACCACCAGATGGACACTGCGAAACAGATCGAGATGCCGGTAAAGGCGCGCCACACGCAGCACCGGCGCCACCTTGTTGATCGGCGCCAGCAACCGCTGCTCCGCCGCCGGCAGGTCGAGCATCCGCCATTCGATACGGTCGTGCGCCGCAGCCGGAATGATCTCTGCCACCTTGTGACGGATCGCCTCGACGCCGCAGGCGACGACGACCTGAACCGTCGGCGCGTGCAGCGCGAGTTCGCCCGCTATGCCTGCGATATGCGCCGCCTGATGCGCCGCATCATGGTTGAACAGGAACAAGATACGCTTCGTCATGACGGCATCCGGCTTTCGCGAAGGATCAGGAAGCTGGCGCCGAACAGCAGCAGCAAGGTCACGGTTTCGGCCAGCACCTTGGACCAGGCGGCGCCGATCGCGCCCATCGTCGGCAGCATCAGATAGATGGCGGCGATCAGCGTGGCCGTGCCCGCCAGCCTGATGCCGATGATCAGGCGCGATCGTCCCGCCGCCATCAGCATCGGTTCGCAGCTGACCGTGGCCATTTGCAGGCAGGCCGCGAGGCCGAGCACGAGCAGGAACGGATAGGCGCCCAGAAACGCCGGACCCGACATGAGCAGCAGCAGCGGCTTGCCGAGCAGCACGATCGCCGGCGCGAGCAAAAGGAACAGGCCGAGTGCGATCAGCGTCAACCGGACATAGAGCGACGCCACGCCGCGCAGCCCCTGCTTGACGTAGATATTCGTCATCTCGGTGTAACTGGCGAGGCCGATAAAGCCGGCCATGATCGTGATCGACTGGGTCAACTGATGCGCAAGGCGATAGATGCCCGCTTCGGTCGCGCCCGCGAACGAACCGACCAGCAAGACCGGCAGTTGCTGCGCCACCGTATAGGCCATGGTTCCGAAATTGGATGCGACCATCAATTCGGGAAGCCCGTTGTTCTCGCGCCACACGCGCCACCAATGCCGGCCGTCGGGTCGGCCATAAGCGCGGCGGCACGACCGGTTGGCGAGCCACCAGAAGACGAGCGTGCTCGCCATCTCCGAACCCGCCCACACGATCAGGAAAATCTCGAGCGACGGGTGCGTGAAAAAGGCGACGACGGCGCCCAGCGTCTTCAGCGTCGGCACCACCGCTTCGGCAAGGAAGGTTTGGGAAAATTCGGAGTGAAGCCGCAATATCCCGCGCGGCACATTGCGGATCGACAGCATGAACAGCACGACATAGGCGAACGCCGTCCAGACGAGTTCGGCCGGCATGCCAAGCAACCCTCGCCCCAGCCAGAGGATCATCGCCGCCGCGCCAATGCCGAGCAGCGCCATCGCCAGATCGACCGCGGTGCAAAAGCGGATGAGGCGCGCCAGGGCCGGATGATTGCCGCTGTGGATATGTTCCTGGCCATATTTGACCAGCACCTGCCAGATGTTGAAATTGAGGATCGCCTGCAGCACCAGCGTCGAACTGAGGATCAGGGCAAAGGAACCATAGGCGGCCGGCCCCAGGCCGCGCGTGACGATCGCAAGGTAGAAGAGGCTGAGGATCGCGCCATAGCCCTTGCCCCCGAGAATCCAGCTCAGGTGAGTCATGATGCGCCGGAAAGGTCCCTGGTCGCCCGTGTCGGCAGCCGGCGCGCCGAGGCGCCGTACCTCCGCAATACCCCTATCGATCCAGGTGCGATAGAAGGGGGGCCGGCGGTCGGCCGGGGGTGGAGCGGGTTCCATGCGCGCGGCCTATATCGCCTTTGGCGTCGTTTTCCATCCATTTGCACAGCCAAATCGACGGAAAAACGACTTCCCTTTCGCCCAGCTGATCTAGTAACGCGGGGCGGGGCAGAGGCGTTCGGGAATTGAAACGGGAATGCGCGTGGGTCTGTCCGCACAGGTCGAAGGGGGAACCGCAGGCGGTGCGCCACGCAGCGATTCCCCGTGGCTGAGCATCCTGATCCCCGTCTATAATGTCGAACCTTATCTGCGCGATTGCCTCGCGTCGCTGTTGCCGCAGCTCCCGCCGCGCGGGGTAGAAGTGATTCTGCTCGACGACGCGTCGACCGATGGCTCGCTCGGGCTATGCAGCGAAATCTGCCCGCAGTCGCACCCGCAAGTCCGGCTTATGCGCCATGCCAGCAACGCGGGATTGAGCGCCGCGCGCAATACGATGCTCGGCGCGGCGCGGGGCGATTATATCTGGTTCGTCGATTCCGACGATGAAGTGATGCCGGGCGCGATCGCCGGGCTCCGGGCTATCGTCGAGCGCCATGCGCCCGATCTTGTCCTTTGCGATTACGAGCGCGGCGGCCGGCATCTCAGCAGCTTTTCCGGCCCGGCCGGTCAACCCAGCGACGACCGGGAGGCGTTGCTGCAGGGCGTTTTCGCGCGGCGGCGGCTGCACAGTTGGAGCAAGATTGCGCGCCGTTCGCTCTGGAACGAGGACTTGCGTTTTCCCGCCGGGCGATGCTTCGAAGATATCGCGACGACGCCGTGGCTGCTGCTCCGCGCCCGAACCCATTATTACGCGGCCGAACCCTGGGTGCGGTACCGCGACCGCCCCGACAGCATCATGGGAATGCTGCGCCGGTCGCGGGGGCGCTTCGACGATTGCCGGAATGACGATCTGGCGATGAGTCTGGCCGGCTTCGACGCAGCGACGCGCGACGCGCTCCCCGCCATGAGCGACGCCACCCGGTGCCATATCGCGCATTTCTGGGCGAAGGAGTTCACCAAAATCTGCTGGCGGCTGTTGTCGAGCAGCGCCTTTCGGATGCCCTGGCGCGACCTGCGCCGCAAGCTCGCCCGCTACCGCGGTATGATGGACGCAGAGTCGCCGATCGCCTTTGCGGCGCTGGCGCGCCATTACCGAAGCAGCGGGCGCCTACCGCGCGCGGCGATACTTTCCACCTGCCTATGGTTGGCACAAGCGGACGATGCCGGGTGAGCAACGACACGGCGGGTGGCAACGAGCTGTGGCTCAGTATTCTCATGCCAGTCTTCAACGTCGCGCCCTATCTGGCCGAGACGCTCGCCTCGATCGCCGCGCAGCTTCCCGCGGCGGGCGTGGAACTGCTGCTTCTTGACGATCGGTCGACGGACGGATCGGACGCCATCGGCGCGCGGATCTGCGCAGAGATCGGACCCGCGGCAAGCTTGCATCGGCAGGCGGAAAACGGCGGCGTCGCTGCGGCGCGCAACCGCCTCCTCGACTTGGCGAGGGGCGATTATGTCTGGTTCATCGATGCCGACGACCTGCTGCTTCCTGGCGCGATCGCCGCGCTGCACGCGATCGTCATGCGCGATGCGCCCGATCTGGTCCTTTGCGATTATCGCAAGCAGGGCCGCGACGAGGCGGCTTTCACGGGAACTGCGCGCCGCATCGTAACCAACCGCGAAGCGTTGCTTCATGGCCTGTTCGCGCGCCGCCGGATGCATTTATGGACCAAGATCGCGCGCCGCAACCTATGGCATGATCTGCGCTTTCCGCCCCTCGCCTGCTTTGAGGATATGGCCGTCGTCCCGCATCTGTTCTTGACGGTGCGCAGTCATTATTACGAGCCCGCGCCGTGGATCGACTACCGTGTGCGGGAGGGCAGCCTGACCGGGCTCGCGACCCGCACGGCAGGACATTTCGACACGGCGAGCAATGATGCGCTGACGGCGGTTCTGGCGGACATCATGACCGCAGTGACGGCCGGTCTGCCCGCCATGCACGGCGACACGCGCTACTGCCTCGCCCAATTTTGCGCGAAGGAATATACGAAAATCGGCTGGCGTCTCGTCAGCACGCGCGCCGGCCGGATGCCGTGGCAGGCGCTGCGCCGCGAGCTGCGACGCTACTGCGATCTCACCGAAGCGGCGTCGCCGCTGCCCTTCGCGGCGCTGCTCGGCATGTACCGACAGCACCGCAAATTCGGGAGCTGGTTCGTTCTGGCGCTGTTTATGCGTCTGGCAGCTTAGGAGCCCCGCCCTAGCCACGCTGGGCCAGAATGCGCTCGATCAGCGTCACGTCCGACGGCTTGTCGGCGTCGATGCAGGCTTCGGCGTCGGACATCGGCACCACGCGCGCGGCGAGGCCGAAGCGGCGTCCGGCGCGGGCGACGCCGCCCTGGATCGTGAACAGCCGCAGCAAAGCGCCCGCGAGCAGCCACGGCCCGAAGGCGGCAACGATCTTCAGCCCCTTTTTGCGGTCGCGTTCGATCCGTCCCCAAAAGTCGAGCAGCGGCAGCACGCGCTGCCCGCGCAGGCGAAAGAGATTGGCGCCCGACCACCAGCCGCGACGAAATTTGAGCCAGGTCCGCCGCGATTCGGGGTAGCGCGCGAGCAGCACGCGCCGCTCGACCATCGCAACTGCGACATCGCTGCCCGCTGCGCCGGCGAGGAATTCGGCGATCATCGCGGGCGTCAGCAGCACATTGTCGGCCGTCGTCACCAGCACCGGCGCGTCGCCTTCGGGCAGTGCAGCAGCGAGCGAAGCGCTGATCCCTTGTCCCGAATCGGCAAAGTGCAGGTCGGGCACGGCCGCCAACATGGGCTCGCGCGCCAGTTCGGCGCTGTTCTGCGCGAGCACCCGGATCGCGCCCACCTCGGGCGCGGCCCGCAGCGCGGCGATGACATGGACGAGCATCGGCCGTCCGCCGACCGGCAGCAGCGCCTTGGTCGACACGCCGCTGCCGGTCAGCAGCGGGTCGGGACCGGGACGGCTTCCGGCGAGGATGATGGCAGAGATCGGACCCATGACGATGCCGGTGTGCCCCATGCCCGGATAGACGCGCAGCGTCGCCGATCCGCCCAGCCGTTCGATCGCCGCGGCGAGGTTCCGGCTGTTGCGCGGGCGCACCGTCTCGTCCTCGTCGCCGCTCGCCAGCCATAGCGGCGGCGCATCGCCGCGCGCATAGTGGATCGGCTGCGTTCTTTCGGGCGGGCGCACCTTGCCCATCGCACGGTCGGCCATGCCGCCCTTTTCGAACGGCAGGAAATCATAGGGGCCCGCGAGGCCCGCAACACCGCGGATCACCGACGCGTCGCTCTTGGCCGCGCGCATCCATTCAGGATCGAGCGCGAGCATCACCGCATTATACGCTCCCGCCGAATGGCCCATCAGCGCAATGCGATCGGGATCGCCGCCCAGTTCGCCGATATGGCGATGCGTCCACGCGACCGCTGCCGCGGCGTCCTCCAGAAAGTCGGGCCAATGCGCCTTGGGGACCAGCCGGTAATCGGGGATCACGACGACGAAGCCCTGGTTGGCCAGCGCCCGGCCGGCGAAGCCATAGCTTTGCCGTTCACCGCTGCCCCAGCCGCCGCCATAGAAGAAGACCACGACCGGCAACCGGTCGCCCGCCTGGGCCTGTTCGGGCACCCAGATATCGAGCGATTGCCGCGCCCCGCGGCCATAGGGCTGGTCCGCAAGGAGCAGGCGCGCGCCCTTGCCGCTGCCGAGCAGCTTGTCGGCAAGGTCGAGCGACTTGGCGCCGCCCGCAACGATCGCCCTGGCTCCGCCGCCGAACAGCAGCACGAGCAAGCCGATGAGAAGAAGGAATTTGATCAACCGCCGCTGTTCCCTGACCGTCCGATCCGCCATTGCCTCACCCCGCGACCCGGCCCGTCTCCGCGCCCTACAGGGGTCGGCGAGCGCGAACAAGCGCCGTGCGCGTTACCTTTTCGCGCGTCGTGCGTTGGGCGGGCATGACCAGCCCCTATTCGCGCCCCGCCCTGATCTGCAACGACCGGAGCGGCAGCTATGACGAGAGCATCCACCGCCAATTGATCGACGCGTGCGCAGCCGCCGGCGCGTCCGTTGCGGAAAGCTTCATCCTGCCGAAGGACGATCTGCCCGACGCCGCCGCGCTGCGCGCAAGCGCCATCGACCTGCTGATCGTGTGGACCGGCGACGGGACGATCAACGCCGCAGCAACCGGTTGCGAAGGCTGGCACGGCCCGCTGTTGCCGTTGCCCGGCGGCACGCTGAACCTCCTGTCGAAACATTTGCATGGCGACCATCCGGCCCCCGCCATTTTGGAGCGCGCACTGGCGAACGGCGGGCGGCGCGCCCCGGTCCCGACCATCCGGTCGGCGGCGCGCGAAGCGTTCATCACCGTCGTTGCGGGGCCGGCGACACGCTGGGCCGAGGTCCGCGAAACGATGCGCAGCCAGGGCCTGATCGAAGCGAGCCGCGAAGCGCCCGACGCGCTCGAGGAAATGCTCAACGCCCCCGGGGTACAGGTCGCGGGATCGGACGCCGCCTATCCGGCGATCATCCTGACCCCGACCCGGGAAGGCATTACCGCCGACGGCATAGTGGCGGACGCCACGGGCGATGTGCTGCGCCACGGGCTCGCATGGCTCGGCGGCGATTTTCGCGACGGTCCGCACGAGCGCGTCGCGACCGCGGAAACAATCATTCTCGAAAGCGATCGCATCATCGCGCTCGAATATGACGGCGAACTGGCCGAAATCCCCTCGCCCGCCCGCTTCTCGATCGGGCAGAGCGCGCTCGACTTCATCGCGACCGCCTGATGCGCCTGTTCCATATCAGCGACCTGCACTTCGGGCTCGAAGATCGCGATGCGCTCGCCTGGTTCCGCGAATGCGTCCGCCGCGAACAACCCGACGCGGTGTTGATAACCGGCGATCTGACAATGCGGGCGCGGAGCCGCGAATTCGCCGCCGCCTGCGACTGGATCATGGCGCTCGACCTCCCCGTGACGGTCGAAGTCGGCAACCACGACCTGCCTTATTTCAACCCGGTCGCGCGGTTCCTGCACCCTTATCGCCGAATCCGGCGGATCGAGGCGCTGGTCGAACGCGAGCTCGACTTTCGCAATCTGGCCGTCGTTCCGCTGAAGACCACGGCGCGGGCGCAATGGCGGCTCGACTGGTCGAAAGGCTGGGTGACGCGCAAGGCGCTCGCCCGCACACTCGCGGCGATCGATGCCCTGCCGCGCGGGACGCAGGTGCTGGTGACGGCGCACCACCCGCTCGTCGAAGCGGGGACCAAGGGGCGCGCGCTGACCCGCGGCGGCGCGGCGGCACTTGCCGCCCTCGCCGATCGCGGCGTCGCCGCCGTGCTGACCGGGCATGTCCATGACGCCTTCGATCTGATCGCCGACACCCCCGCCGGCCCCATCCGCATGATCGGCGCCGGCACCCTGTCGCGCCGGATCCGGTCGACGCCGCCGAGCTTCAACGAATTGCGAATCCGCGGCGGCGAGATTTCGGTCCGCGTCCGCAATCTGGCGCGGGTCCCGACGCCCGACATGCTGATCGACGCGATACCGCCCGACGCACGGCCGCCACGCGAACCCGGCGAGCCCATTGCACCCGTCGGCGCGGTGCCGCCAACCGATCCGCCCATCCATTGAGCATCGGGATTGACGCAGTGCCGCGTCCCGTTAGGTTGCACAAAAAAACGGGATGAGGATCATGCTGACAAAAGGCGACGATTATCCGTTGCACCAGACCAGCGAGCCGATTGCGTTCGCCGGAACGGATCGCAACTTCTACGACCGCTATTTCTTCAACGGCTACAGCCCCGACGGCAGCGTCTTTTTCGCCGCCGCGATGGGGTTTTACCCCCAGCTCGGCATCGTCGATGCCAGCTTTTGCGTGATCGCCGAGGGGGTGCAGCATAATCTGCGCGCCAGCCGTCGTTCGGGCGGCGAACGGCTCGACCTGTCGGTCGGCCCCATCGCCATCGCGATCGACGATCCGCTGCAAAAAGTGACGCTGCGGATCGCCGCCGGCGATGGACCGCTGGCCGCCGAACTGACGTTCACCGGACGGCATTTTCCGATCGAGGAGCCGCGCTTCATCCGCCGCAACGGCACGCGTCTGTTCATGGACTATACGCGGATGACGCAGAACGGCCGCTGGTCGGGATGGCTTTCGGTCGAGGGCGCGCGCACCGATCTCGGCGCGGGTTGGACGGGTACGCGCGACAGGAGCTGGGGGGTGCGGCCGGTCGGTGCCGCCGAACCGCAACCGCCGCCGGAGGGCAATTTCAACCAGTTCTTCTGGCTGTGGACGCCGTGCAACTTCGAGGCTGCATCGCTCTTCTTCCACAGCAACGATGATGGTGTCGGCGCGCCATGGAACCGGCGCGGCGTGATCAGCGGCGACGACGGAACCGAACGCCATTTCGATGCGCCCGGCTTTGCCATCGACTGGCAGAGCGGGACGCGCCGGATCGCGCGAATGACCGCCGATCTCGGCGGCGGCCGCGCCCTGACCTTGACCCCGGCGGGTCCGGTGTTCGCGATGAGCGGGCTCGGCTACACGCATCCCGTCTGGGGCCACGGGCTCGATCATGGCGCCGAGCTTGCCGTCGCGCATGACCGGCTGACCGAGGCCGAGCGCGGCTGGGGCAATCCGCTGGCGATGCACATCCAGGCTTTCGTGACTGCGGAACTGATCGATGGCGGACGGACCCACGACGGCGTCGGGGTGCTCGAACAATTGTTCGTCGGACCGCACAGCCCGACCGGATTGACCGGCCTGATGGATCCCGCTGCATGAGCTTTCCGACCGCGCCGCAGGCGATGACGGCAGACTGGATCGCCGACAAGCTGGGTCAGCCCAAGGGCGCGCTCAAAGGCTTTAGCGCTGCCGCCATCGGCACCGGGCAGATGTGCGACAGTTTCCGCCTCACACTCGATTGGGCGGACGGCACCGGGCTGCCCCCAACGATCGTCGCAAAATGCCCGAGCCATGACGAGGCAAGCCGCAATATCGCGGCGCTCACCGCCACCTATGTCAAGGAGGTGAGCTGGTATCGCGAACTGGCAGCGGGCAGCGGCGTCGCGGCGCCGCACTGCTACCATGCCGATATTGCGGACAATGACGTCGACTTCATCCTGCTCCTCTCCGACCTCGCGCCGGCGCGGCAGGGCGACCAGCTCGCCGGCGTCGGTCTTGCCGGGCTCGCGCCGTGCATCGACGCCGCGGCGGGGCTGCACGCGCTGTTATGGAACGACGTCCGCGCGGACGCGCTGCCATGGCTGAACCGCGACACGAGCCAACTCGTCCGCGCGCTGTTTCCCGAACTCTATGAAGGATTTCGCGAGCGCTACGCGGGTCGGCTCGACCGCGACGCGCTCGATCTCGGCGCCGGGATCGTCGACTGTCTCGACGCCTATCTGACGCGCACGCCGTCTGCGCGCACGATCGTTCATGGCGACCTGCGCATCGACAATATCCTGTTCGCTCCTGATGGAGCGCGTTGCTGGCTGGTCGACTGGCAAACATTGGGGCGCGGCAGCGGCGCAACCGACATCGCCTATCTGGTGGGAACGAGCATCGCCGATCCCGGCGAACGTGCCGCCGCCGATCGCGCCGCCTTCGACGCCTGGATTGCCGCGTTGCGCGCGCGCGGCGTCGAACCCGACGAAGCGGGATTGTGGGACGATTATCGCATCGGGGCGCTGAGCGGATATTTCATGGCGGTGTTCGCATCGATGAATGTCGAGCGCACCGAACGCGGCGACGAAATGTTCGCGGTGATGGCCGAGCGCCCCGCGCGGCAGGCGATCGCGCTCGGCAGCCTCGACCTTCTCTAGGTGGCGACGCGGCTGTCGACCACCGCCTCGACGATCGCAGCACAAAAGGCGTCGAGGTCGTCGGGGCAGCGGCTGGTGATGATCCCGCGATCAACGACCACCGCCTCGTCGAGCAGCTTAGCGCCAGCGTTACCGATGTCGGTACGGATCGACTTGTAACCGGTCATCCGCCGGCCCTCGGCCAATCCGGCCTCGATCAGAAGCCACGGCGCATGACAGATGGCGGCAATCGGCTTACCCGCTTTGGCGAAGGCGCGGATCAGGTCGATCGCCGCGTCCTCTACGCGCAGCAGATCGGGATTGATCTGCCCGCCCGGGAGCACCAGCGCGTCATAATCTTCGACATCGACGTCCTTGATCAGACGATCGACCGCGACCTTGTTGCCCCAGTCGCTGCCATCCCAGCCGCGAATGTCGTCCGTCCGCAGCGACGCGATGCTTACGTCGGCGCCTGCGTCCTCAAGCTGCTTCAACGGCACTTCGAGTTCGGACTGTTCGAAACCATCGGTCGCCATGATCAATATCTGGCGACCGGTGAGCGATGCGGCGTTCGGCATGGGCTTTCTCCTTCGATGCTGTTGCCAAGCCAACGCGCCGCCATCGCCCGATGTTGCAGTCGGCGCTTAGAAAGCACCACGCAAAAAGGGCGGCCCGTCGCCGGACCGCCCTCCTTTTCTCCGCCCGTCGGCGGAAGAAACTTAGCGCTTCGAGAACTGGAAGCTGCGGCGGGCCTTCGCCTTGCCGTACTTCTTGCGCTCGACCGCGCGGCTGTCGCGGGTCAGGAAGCCGGCCGCCTTGACCGTGCCGCGAAGCGCCGGTTCGAAGCGGGTCAGCGCCTGCGCGATGCCGTGCAGAACGGCACCTGCCTGGCCCGACAGGCCGCCGCCCTTGACGGTCGCGACGACGTCATACTGGCCGGCGCGTTCGGTCAGGCCGAAGGGCTGGTTGATGACGAGGCGCAGCGTCGGGCGCGCGAAATAGACTTCTTGGTCGCGGCCGTTGACGGTGATCTTGCCCGTGCCGGGCTTGACCCACACGCGGGCGACGGCGTCCTTGCGGCGGCCGGTCGCATAAGCGCGGCCCTGCTTGTCGACCTGCTTTTCGCGGAGCGGAGCGGTCGGGGTTGCCGGAGCGACGGTGCCTTCGACGGCGCCGGCGAGATCCTTGAGATCGGTCATGGTCTGTTCGTCAGCCATTATGCACCCACCTTGTTCTTGCGGTTCATCGACGCGACGTCGATCACTTGGGGGCTCTGCCCTTCGTGCGGATGTTCGCTGCCGGCGAAGATACGCAGGTTGCGCATCTGCTGGCGACCGAGCGGGCCGCGCGGGATCATGCGCTCGATGGCCTTTTCGAGCACGCGCTCGGGGAAGCGGCCTTCCAGAACCTTCTGGGCGGTGACTTCCTTGATGCCGCCGGCATAGCCGGTGTGCTTGTAATAGACCTTGTCGGCCAGCTTCTTGCCGGTGAACTTCACCTTTTCGGCGTTGATGACGATGACATTGTCACCGCAATCGACGTGGGGGGTAAAGCTCGGCTTGTGCTTGCCGCGCAGGATATTGGCGATGATCGAAGCGACGCGGCCAACAACCAGGCCGTCGGCGTCGATCAGCACCCATTTCTTTTCGACCGTACCGGCATTCGCCGACTGGGTCGTCTTGGTCAGCGCCTTCATGGCACGCTCCTTGACAGAGATGGACGGGAGCGACCGGCCGGAAGACCCGCCACCCCGAAAACAAACCGCGCCGCCCGACCCCAAGGGGACTCAAGCAGCGCTTCGACGCGGGCCAATGGCGGTAGACAGACCGAAAGTCAAGCTGAGAGCGGCTTTGCTGACGGGTATTATGATACCATCATCCGGGATCGCTCAGTTCGAGCGCCCGGATCCGCTCCTCGACCAGCTTGCGATCGGCGGCGTTTCCGGTCGTCAGGAAGCTCTGGCGGCGCTCCTCGGCGAGCAGCCCGGTCGCCAGATCGATCGTCCAGCGCGTATCGACCTCAATCGGCTGCGCCGCGCCGGCGGCGGGCGGCTCGCTCGCCGATATGGTGCGCCTGCGCCCGGTCGACGACGCGGCGCCACAGCCCGTCGGGGTCGACCATATCGACCGAACTGCCGTCGGCGGGGACGAAATAGGTCAGCGTCTCGCCGATCAGCGGGTCGATCATCAGCCGCAGCGTGCGCACGACTTCGGGATGCGCGTCCGACTCGACGCGGTCGATCCGCGCCAGCAACTGATAACCGCGCCCGACGCGCTGCCACCGCAAATCATAAACGAGCGCAAAGCTGGTGAAGCTGCCGTCGCGGCTCAACCGCCGCGTTGCGACGCGATAGGTGAGCGGACGATCGAGCGGCGGTGCGAACGCCAACGCGGCAACCTGCTGCGTTTCCGAAGGGACCGGAGGCTCCGGCGCCTGCGCCGCAAGCAGCAACAGGGCGCCGAGGACGATCATGCCGCTGCGCGACCGAGCCGGTGGAGCGCGGCGGCAGTCGTCGCGACGAGAATGGCGCCCGTCACCTGGTGCAACACCGCAATCCACATCGATACGCCGGTCACGACCGTCAGAATGCCGAGCGTCATCTGCGCCGCGACGACCAGCAGCAGCAGACCGGCCTCGCGCCGAGCCCCTTGCCGGGCGAGCGAGCGCGCCAGCAACAGCAACGCGCCCGCCGCGACCCACGACCACCAGCGATGGAGGAAATGGATGAGGAAGGGATCGTTGGTGACGGCGAGCCAGGTGCCGCCCGACCAGTCGATGCCTTCGGGAACGAAATGATCGTTCATCAGCGGCCAGGTACTGGCGACATAGCCCGCATTGAGCCCGGCAACCCACGCGCCGAGCAGGAGCTGGACGATCAGAATCGCAATGACTGCAATCGCCGCGCCCGTCAGGCGCGCCGGGCGCGCACCGGGATCGCGCGCCAGCAGCGCAAGGTCGCGCGCCGTCCAGACGAGCCCCGCGAGCAGGAACAGCGCGGTCAGGAGGTGCGTCGCCAGTCGGAAATGGCTGACATCGGTGCGATATTCGAGTCCCGACGCGACCATCCACCAACCGATCGCGCCCTGCAGCCCGACGAGCGCGGCGAGCGCGAACAGCCTCCAACCATAGCCCGCCGGAATCGCGCGGCGCCACGCATACCAGGCAAGCGGCACCAGCAAAGCCATGCCGACCAGACGGCCTAGGATCCGGTGCAGCCACTCCCAGAAGAAAATGCCCTTGAAGGCCGCGAGCGACATGCCGAGGTTGATCTCCTTATATTCGGGGATCTGCTTGTATTTTTCGAACTCGGCCTGCCATCCGGCCTCGGTCAGCGGCGGCAGCACGCCCGATACGGGCTTCCATTCGGTGATCGACAGCCCCGATTCGGTCAGCCGGGTGATGCCGCCGACGGCGACGACCATGATGACGAGGATGGCGACGGCCCACAGCCAGCGCGCAAGCGCGGCGGGGCGGGGATGGAGCGGCCGGGCCGATGACGAAGCGTTCAACATCGCCCTGCCCTATCGGCGCTTGCCGGGCGATAGGCAAGAGGCGCCGACACCCCGCGAAATTCATGGCTCCGACAGAAAGGCGCTGATAAGTCGGCGCCATGCTGCGCCTGTCCGCCGCCCTTCTGCTTGCCATCGCCGCCCCCGCCGCCGCGATGGCCGAGCCCTCTCCCTATCCGGCGCTCGCGGCGCTCGAGGCGCGCGTCGCGACCATCGGCTACCGCCTGACGACGGGCAATGCGCCATGGTGCGCGCGGGTCCAGCCGCAGTTCGGCTGGCTGTGGGGCGATCCGCGGCTCTATTCCGACGCGCAGCGCCCGGCGGCCGAGGCTGCCTATGGCGCCGCGAACACCGACACGCCGTTCCTCGCTGCGGTCGCCGCAGGCTCGCCCGCCGCCGCCGCCGGGCTCCATGCGGGGAGCCTGGTGCAAGGCCTGGCCGGTTCGCCGCCCCCGCAGGGCGCGGGCAGCGACGCCTACGCCCGCATCGCCGCGCTCGAAAGGCTGTTTGCAGGCCTGCCGAGCGACCGGCCCGCCATGCTCGACACCGGCAAGGCTCCGGTACGGATCGTACCGGTGGTCGGCTGCGCGACCGATTTCCGCGTCGACGCCCGCGACCGCCCCGACGGGGCCGCCGACGGCCGGCTCGTCGTCATTTCCGCAGGGCTGGCGCAATTCGCAAAGGACGACGCCGAGCTGGCGGCGGCCATCGCGCACGAACTCGCGCATAATATTCTCGGGCATCGTGCCCGGCTCGACGCCGCGGGGGTCGATCGCGGACTGTTGCAGCAGTTCGGGCGCAATGCCCGGCTCTTCAAACAGACCGAGATCGAAGCCGATCGCCTGTCGCCCTGGCTGATGGCGAATGCCGGCTATGACCCGCGCGCCGCAGTTCGCTTCTGGACCGCTTTCGGCCAACGTGCCGGCCGTCCGCTGCTTCAGGCGGGCACCCACCCCCGATGGCAGGATCGCGCCGCCTCGATCGAAAAGGAGGTCCGGGCGATCGAGGCGCAGCGCGCAGCAGGCCAGCCGCTCGCGCCGCCGCTCATCGGCGCGCCGCCGCCCTTGGAATAGAGGGCGGCCGATCCTATCTGGGCGTCTTCCACCCCATCAAAGGATCAACCCGATGACAGAGACCGCCATTTTCGCCGGAGGCTGCTTCTGGTGCACCGAAGCGGTATTCAAATCGCTGGCGGGGGTCGAAAGCGTCGAAAGCGGCTATATCGGCGGGTCGGTCGCCAATCCGACCTACAAGCAGGTGTGCGGCGGCGATACGGGGCATGCCGAGGCGATCCGCATCGGATATGATCCTGCGGCCATTTCCTACGCCGATCTGCTCGACGTGTTCTTCGCGACGCACGATCCGACGCAGCTCAATCGCCAGGGCAACGACATCGGCACCCAGTATCGCAGCGCCATCTTTCCGCTCGACGAAACGCAGGCGGCCGCCGCCGAGGCCGCAATCGCGCGCGCACAGCCCGACTGGCCCGCGCCGATCGTGACCCGCATCGAACCGGCGTCGACCTGGTATCCGGCCGAGGATTATCATCAGGATTATTGGGACGGCGAAGGCCAGCGCAACCCCTATTGCATGGCGGTAATCCCGCCGAAGCTCGCGAAGCTGCGCAAGGGGTTTTCGGAGCGGCTGCGCGAGGCCTGAAGCCATCGAATGGCGGGCGGCCAACTGTTGCAATATGGCCGCATGGCGTCACTTTTCCTTGACTTAGCGGCGCTTTTCTCTAGCGGACGCCGCCTCGCGGGGGCAGGATCACCCCCATCCGAGGTGGGGACCGCTACAGCGTGCTGATACCATTGCTCCTGATCGGCTCGTCGATGACGGCGCCGCAGCTCGCCATGCAGGCGGCGGCGCAAACTGTCGTGGACGATAGCCCGGGCGGCATGGCGCTGGCGGTCAACCGCATGCTCGGCGGCATCGTGACCTATGCGACATGGCCGAACGAGGCGCCGGGCGCCCCGCGCACCATGTGCGTCATCGGCACCCCGCGCCTGACCGAACGTCCGGCGCCCGACCTGCCCGGCCGCGGATCGGTGAGCGTCCGGCGCGTCAGCGCCGCAGCGGCAATCGGCGGCGCGGGCTGTCACATGCTCTATCTCGGGCAAATGCCGGCGGTCGACCGGCAGCGGCTGATCGGCTGGGTGCGCGGAAAGGCGGTGCTCACGGTCACCGACGACGACAGCAACTGCAACCTCGGCGCGATGTTCTGCCTGAACGCGCAGGGCCAGCGGCTCAGCTTTTCGGTCAATCTCGATTCGATCGGCCGCGGCACCGTGCGCGTCGATCCGCGCGTGCTCAAGATCGGCAGCGACGGAGGACCGCGATGACGCCGTCGCCCGCCCCCGAACGCAGCGGCGCGCGCACGACCCTGCAAAAGCTGCTGTCGCGCTTTCATTTCGGGGTCACGCTGCTCGCGGTCGCGCTGTCGGGGATCACGATCCTGCTCGCCGGGATCACGACGCTGCGCGGCTATGCGGACCGCAATATGGAACTGGCGGCGCAGGTCGCGGCCTATGGCGTCGAACCCGCGCTCGTCTTCAATGATCCGCAGGCGGCGCGCGAGGGGCTGCAGCCGCTCACCCGGATACCCGGCATCGCGCGCTTGCGCGTGCTCGACGACAAGGGACGGCTGCTCACCGAATGGGTGTCACCGCACGGCGATGCGATGCCGATGCTCACGGGCTTTTTCTTTCCGCGGCCCTTTGCGACCACCGTCCAGCGCAACGGGTCGGTGATCGGGACGATAGAGGTGTGGGGCGACAGTTCGACGCTGACCCATTATGTGCGGCTCGGCCTGCTCGCCGGCCTCGCCTGCCTGCTCGTCACCGCGATCGGCACGGTCATCCTCGCCCGGCGCTTCGAATATGAACTGGTCAAGCCGCTCGGCGAGATCGCGACCGTCGCGCACGACGTGCGGCTGCACCGCCGTTTCGACAAAAGGGTGCAGGGGCTCGGCATTGCCGAACTCGACCGACTCGGCGGCGACATCAACGCGCTGCTCGACGAGTTGCAGGGCTGGCAGGGGCATATGGAAAGCGAAAAGGCGCTTCTCGCCCACCGCGCCTCGCACGATCCGCTCACCGCGCTGCCCAACCGCGCGGCGTTCGACGAAGCGCTGGCGGCGCGGCTGGCTGCGGGCGGTGCGCGCTTTGCGCTGCTGTTCATCGATGCCGATAATTTCAAGGCGGTGAATGACGGCTTTGGTCACGCCGCCGGCGACGCGGTGCTTGTGGCGCTGTCGCAGCGGATCAAGGCGCTGCTTCACCCGGGCGATTTCGCCGCGCGCATCGGCGGCGACGAATTCGTGATGATCGTCGATCCGGCCGGACATGACGCACAACCCGACTCGCTCGCCGAGCGCCTTCGCGCGGCCATCGCCGATCCGATCACGCTGCCCGGCGGCGACAGCTACCGCCTGTCGGTCAGCATCGGGGTTGCCGTGCATCCTGCCGACGGCACCGATCCCACCGCGCTGCTGACCGCGGCCGACGCCGCCATGTATGCCGACAAGCTCGGCAAGCTTTCGAAATGACGACCCCCCGGAGACCTGCAATGACCCATGCCGCCCCCCGCCACCTTCGCACCCTGTTCGCGCTGGCCGTCGCCGCATTGCTCGCAGCGTGCCAGAGCATGCCGGCGCCAAAGGGCTTCAACGCTGCACAGGTCGCGGTGCTGAAGGAAGAAGGCTTCATCCCCGCCCCCGCCGCCACCGACGACAGCTGGCAGCTCACGATGGCCGATCGCCTGCTGTTCGCCACCAACGAAAGCGCGATCCAGCCCGAACAGACCGAACGCCTCGGCACGCTTGCCCGGCGCCTGATCGCGGTCGGCATCCCCAGCGCGCGTGTCGAAGGTCACACCGATTCGACGGGCGCGCCCGACTATAACCAGAAGCTCTCCGAAGCGCGGGCGCAGGCCGTTGCCGCGCCGCTGATCGCGGGCGGAATGCAATTCGCCCCCGGCCAGATTATCGGACGCGGTGAAACCATGCCGCTGTCGCCGAACGATACGCCCGAAGGCCGGCAGGACAATCGCCGCGTCGTCATCATCGTGACGCCCTGAACCGCCGTCGGCCCTGCCTTTCCACACCGCCCGATCCCCGCTAAGAGGCCGGCCATGAAACCGATCCGCAAAGCCGTCTTTCCCGTCGCCGGCCTCGGCACGCGCTTCCTGCCCGCGACCAAGGCGATCCCCAAGGAAATGCTGCCTGTCGTCGACCGGCCGCTGATCCAATATGCGGTCGACGAGGCGCGCGAGGCGGGGATCGAACAGATGATCTTCGTCACCGGCCGCGGCAAGAGCGCGATCGAGGATCATTTCGACATCGCCTTCGAACTCGAACGCACGATGTCCGAACGCGGCAAGGATTTGTCGGTGCTGGAACCCACGCGGCTCGGTCCCGGCAATTGCGCCTATGTCCGCCAGCAGGAGCCGATGGGGCTGGGCCATGCGATCTGGTGCGCGCGCGACATCGTCGGCGACGAACCCTTCGCGATCTTTCTGCCCGACGAATTCATGCACGGCAGCCCCGGCTGCATGAAGCAGATGGTCGATGCCTATCACAAGGTCGGCGGCAATCTGATCTCGGTGCTCGAAGTGCCGCACGAACAGGTGTCGAGCTATGGCGTGATCGCGCCGGGCCGCGCCGAGGGCGCCCTGACCGAAGTGCGCGGCCTTGTCGAAAAGCCCGCGATCGACGACGCCCCGTCGAACCTCATCATCTCGGGTCGCTACATCCTTCAGCCCGACGTCATGCGCGTTCTCGAAAGCCAGGAAAAGGGCGCAGGCGGCGAAATCCAGCTCACCGACGCCATGGCGACGATGATCGGGCGGCAGCCCTTTCACGCGGTCACCTTCGACGGCGCCCGCTACGACTGCGGATCAAAGGCCGGCTATATCCAGGCCAATCTGGCGATCGCGCTCGAACGCCCCGACATGGCGGCCGATGTGCGCGCCTTCGCGCTCGATCTGCTCAAATAGGAAACATCGGGGGGCGGAAACCGGCGGGGACGCGCCCCGCCGGTCCGTCCGTCATTCGCCCTCGATATCGGGCTTGGGAAAGCGATCGGCGCCCAGCGTCTTGTAGAGCCAGCCGCCGATGATCCCACCGGCGATAGGCGCAACCCAAAAAAGCCAGAGCTGTTTAAAGGCCAGCCCACCGACGACGAGCGCCGGGCCGGTGCTGCGCGCGGGATTGACCGAGGTGTTGGTCACCGGGATCGAGATGAGGTGGATGAGCGTGAGCGCGAGGCCGATGGCCAGCGGCGCGAAGCCCGCAGGCGCGCGGCCGTCGGTCGATCCCATGATGACCCACAGGAAGCCCGCGGTCAGCACCACCTCGATAATCAGCGCCGACCAGATGTCATAATGGCTGGTCGCAAGATCGAAATCGGGGTTCCCACTCGCGATATAATAGAGGAGAAAAGCGGCGACGATCGCGCCCAGCACCTGCGCGACGACATAGAGTGGGATGTCGCGCGACTGGAAGCGGCCGCCGGCCCACAGGCCGACCGTGACCGCGGGGTTGAGATGGCAGCCCGAGATATGGCCGATGGCATAGGCCATGGTGACGACCGTCAGGCCGAAGGCGAGCGCGACGCCGAGCAATCCGATGCCGACATCGGGAAAGGCCGCCGCCAGAACCGCGCTGCCGCAACCGCCGAAGACAAGCCAGAATGTGCCGATAAACTCGGCCAGACCCTTTTGCATATTGGTCATATGGACCCTCCCTCCCGCCCGGGGCCGGAAGCGCCGCGGGCGCGGGAGCAACCCTATCACAGCCGATGCCCTCGGCAAGTCTTTGTAAACCATATGTCCCGCGGCGGGATTCAGGCCGCAGCGACGGTCTCGACGAACTGGCTCGCGCGCTGATGCAGCGATCGGGCCGCGCGGGTCAGCCCCGACGACAATTCGCCGAGCGCCACCGCCTCCTGTCCGACCGCCGCGGCGCCGCGGCCGATCTGATGGACGCGCGTGTCGATCTCCTTCCCCGCAGCAACCGCCTGCTCAACATAGCTTGCGATCAGCAAGGTCGTCGCGCTCTGGCCGTCGACCGCCGTATCGACGGCATCCGAAAAGGCGTTGTTCGCCTCGATCGCGCGCTCGACCTCGGCAAAGCCTTCGGCCACCTGCCCGACAATTTCGCGAATATGGTCGATGAAGGGCGAAATGTCGCTGGCCGCGGCGCGGGTTTGCGCCGCGAGATTCTTCACTTCCTGGGCGACGACGGCGAAGCCGCGCCCCGCCTCCCCCGCGCGCGCCGCCTCGATCCCGGCGTTGAGCGCCAGCATGTTGGTGCGGCTCGCCATGTCGATGATCAGGCGCAGCATATGCTCGATCGACTGGCTCGCCTCGCGCAGCGCGGTCGCCCGCTCGCTCGCCGACCGGACGCGCGCATGGGCGTCTCGCCGCACGTCGCGCGCGCGGGTGCCGTCGGCGACGATGCGCGCCATGCTGGCAGCGAGCCCGCGCCCCCGATCCCCAAGCTCCTGAAGCCCCGCGAGCGTCTGGGCGGTTGCGCCCGCGACCGACACCGCGTCGCGCCCCGTCTCGTCGGCGCGCGTCCCCAGTCCCTGCGCCACCGCCTCTGCCTCACGCGCCATCTCGGCGAGCGTCGCGGTCAGCGCGCTGATATCCTGTTCGAAGCGGCGTCCGCTTGCTTCGACCGTCGCGGCGCGCGCGCTGCGTTCCTGCGCCACCTCGATCTCGCGCAGCATCGCCAATTTCGACAGTTGCGCCGCGTCGAGTGTTTCGACGAAGCGCCCGCGATCGACAAGCACCAGCTCCTGCGCCGCCGATTGCGCGGCGATCCGCAGCAGCGCGGCGGTACTCTCGCCGACATCGGCGATCTGGCACGGATCGATGAGCGAGGCGATCGATCCCCCGATCGACGGGTTTTGCATCAGCGAAAACCAATAGGGACAAAAGAGCAGCTCGCGCACCCGCTGTTCGCGCACGATCCCGACCGGCTGCCCCGCCGCGTCGACGATCGTCAGGACGCGCAACTGCGGCTGCGCCCGGAAAATGTCGATCACCGCCGACAGATGCGCATCGTGCGCGATCGCCATCGAATGTCCGGTCGCGGGGGCCAATAGCGGATCGGGGGGCGTCATCTGTCTCTCTTGACTGCAAAGCGATGCAGGGCGACCTAGGCCAAGAGAGTAAATGTGAATTTAACCATTTGTTTCAGTGATATGACAGAAGCGCCGAAAGGCTGCACTTTTGGCCGCAAGCCGCTGGCCATCGCTGCGGCAATGTGCAACGCCGGATGCCAAGGAGAAGGACGATGCGGATATGGTTCGGGGCGATGCTGGCGCTGCCCCTGCTGGCGGGCTGTGTAAGCACCGTGAAATCGGTCGTCACCGCGCCGGTGAAGGCCGCGGGACAGGTCGTCGACTGGTCAACCACCAGCCAGGACGAGGCCGACCGCAACCGCGGCCGGGCGATGCGCGAACGCGAGGAGAGGCTGGGCAAGCTTTCGCGCCAGCGCGACAAGGCGGCCGACAAATGCGAGCGCGGCGATCATGAGCAATGCCGCCGCGCCGAAGTGCTGAACCATGAAATCGAAGCGGTGATGGCCGAACCGATGTAAGCCCGGCGCGACCCGGTCGCCTCCATTGCAACAGCCGAATAATCCCTACCTCCTTGCGCGCTATCGCGCTTCGGCAATGTCGCCCGATCGGTCGCCCAGCAGATAGCGCGGCCCGGCGCCGCGCTGCGCCGCCTTGTCGCGCGCGTTATAAAGCCCGCATTTCTTGAGGCTCAGGCAACCGCAACCGATGCAGCCGTCCAGCAGATCGCGCGTCCGTTCGAGCGCCGCGATCTGCGCGTCGATCCGCGCGCGCAGGCCGGTGCTGATCCGGCGCCAGTCGGCGGCATTGGGGGTACGTTCCGAAGGGAGGCGTACGAGTTCCGCCGCGATCTCGTCGAGGCTGAGCCCCATCTGCTGCGCGATGAGGATGAACGACAGGCGCCGCGTGTCCGCACGCAAAAAGCGCCGTTGCCCGCCCGCGGTGCGCAGCGACGCGATCAGCCCCTTCGCTTCGTAGAAACGGATCGCCGACACCGCAACGCCGGTTCGTGCGGCAAGCTCGCCGATGGGCAGAAGGTCGGTGCGGTGCACGAAAGCTCCCTTCGCACAATATGCTTGATCTAAAGCTTGGTTGAGCTTTCATATTGGTGTGCGTCAACCTGAATCAGGAGTTTCAGCCCATGGCGCATCCCTTTATCGAACATGTGAATATGACCGTCAGTGACCCCGAACGCAGCGCCGCGCTGATGGCGCGGATCTTCGGTTGGCACGAACGCTGGCGTGGGCCGGCGCGCGACGGCGGCATGGCGATCCACGTTGGATCGGACGAGGCTTATGTCGCACTCTACACCGGTCCCGACGGCCTTCATGCGAACGCGCATTTCGCGAAAGGCGAACCGCTCAACCATGTCGGCATCCAAGTCGACGATCTCGATGCGATCGAGGCGAAAGTGGTCGATGCCGGTTTGCGCCCCTTCAATCACGGCGATTATGAACCCGGCCGCCGCTTCTATTTCTTCGACCCGGACGGCATCGAATATGAGGTGGTGAGCTACGCCGCGCGGGCCGCGCGCTGAAGCGCGCAACATCGGGGCGGCTCCGCGCGTTAGCATGGCACAAGCAGAAAGGAGCCTCCCCGATGAGCAAAGATATCAAACAGCGTTTTTGGAAGGAACTCGCCGACAATCCCTATCTGATGGTCGCGCTTGACGCCGGTCATGCCCACGCGATCCCGATGACGGCGCAGCTCGACAAGGACAATGACGGCTATTTCCATTTTTTCCACGCCAAGAGCGGCCGTCTCGCCGCCGGCGGGCGCGCGATGGCGCAATATGTCGCCAAGGGGCATGACCTGTTCGCATGCGTCTCCGGCACGCTGACCCCGGTGACCGACCGTGCGACGATCGACAAATATTGGTCGAAGCCGGTCGAGGCCTGGTACGAAGGCGGCAAGGATGATCCCGATCTGTTAATGCTGCGCTTCGATCTCGACGATGCGGAAATCTGGACCGCAGAGGCGGGGATCAAGGGGCTGTTCCGCCTGATGACCGGATCGACGGTAAAGGAAGGCGAACTCGGCAGCCATGCCGAGGTGGCGCTCTAGGACGAAGCCGGCTCGCGCTCGCGGGCCTCGATCCCCATCTCTACCAGCGCATAGAGGACACGCCGCGCTGCGGCGATGTCCTCGGCGCTCACCCGCGCCGCAAGTTTCGCATCAACGGCGTCGCGCGCCTTGCCCTGAATCTTCGCTGCCTCCGTTCCCCGCTCGGTCAGGCGCACGACCAGCCGGCGCCGGTCGGCGGGATCGACCTGCCGCTCCAGATAGCCGCGCATGACGAGCGTATCGACAAGTTGCCCCGCCGCCTGCTTCGATATGCGCAAATCGCGGATCAGATTCGCCAGCGGAACCTCCTCCGCCCCCACCGCCAAACCGCCGATCACATAAAGGCCATTGGCAGGAATGTCGTCAAATCCGGCGCGATCAAGCGCCCCCCGCATCGCTCCGCCATAGATGGTGCGCGCATGGCGCAGAAGGGCGGGCATAACGATCTCGCGGTGGCGGGCGGCGTCCGAATTGCTCATTCGGCGAATATTTCCCGCTTCGGCCGTTTAGTCAATATGATTTACTATCATTAAATTGGACTAATTTCGCCATTGGCGAAGCTGAAGCCATCGGCGCGATCGCGCGCTAGCAAGGCGGGGCCGTCGAGGTCGACCCATCGCGCCCGCTGCGCGAGCAGAAACGCCGGCGCAATCGCCAGGCTTGTCGATAGCATGCAGCCGACCATGATGGTCAGACCCGCCGCGTCGGCGGCATCGGCCAGCTTGAGTGCCTCGGTCAGCCCGCCCGCCTTGTCGAGCTTGATGTTCACGCCGTCGTAAAAGGCCCCGATGCGCGGCACATCGGCAGCGACATGGCAGCTTTCATCGGCGATGAACGGCAGGGGGGCATAAATGCCGTCGACCAGCACGTCGGTGCCGACCGGCACCGGTTGCTCGATCATTTCGACTCCGAGCTCGGCGAGCGCCTCGGCCTCGGCAAGCAGGTCGAGCGCGCCCCAGCTCTCGTTCGCATCGACGATCAGGCGGGCGCCGGGCGCCGCCCCGCGCACCGCAGCAACGCGCGCGCGATCTTCGGCGTCGCCGGCCAGCTTGATCTTGAACAGGCGATAGCCCGCCATCACCGCTTCCTCGGTTCGCGCCGCCATCGTGCCGGGTCCGCCGAGCGAAATGGTGAAGGCGGTGACGCGCGGCGCCGGCGCATCGCAGCCGGCAAGCTGCCACAACGGGACCGCGCGCTGGCGCGCTTCGAGATCCCACAGCGCACAGTCGATCGCGTTGCGCGCCGCACCCGCCCCCATCAATTCCTGCACCGCCGCCCGCGCGGCCGCCGCGCCCAGTCCCGCGAGATCCGGCATGACGCGCAGCAGAGCGTCGCGGCAGCCGGCTGCGTCCTCGCCCTGATAATAGATCGGCGTTCCCTCGCCGCGCCCTGCGACGCCGTCCTCCTCGACTTCGGCGACGACGACATCGACATGGTCGCTTGCACCGCGGCTGATGACGAATTCGCCCGCGACGGGCCAACGCTCGACGCGTGCGCTTTTCAGTTGGATAGCCATGCAGGAAGACTAATGTGCGGCGCGATGACGGGCAAATCCCTTTCCGAACGCATTGGCGATCTGGGTCACCGACTCGCCGTCGAGGCGCACGCCGCGTGGCTCGCCGCGCGGGACCCGCGGACGCCGCTGATTGCCAGGCTGCTGGCGGTCGCCGTCGCCGCCTATGCGCTGTCACCGATCGATCTGATACCCGATTTCGTCCCTGTACTCGGCTGGCTCGACGATCTGCTGATCGTCCCGGCGGGTCTGTGGCTGGTCCGACAGATGATCCCCGATCCGCTGTGGAGCGAATTGCATGCAGCGGCGGAGCTTGCGAGCGAGCGCCCTTCGAGCCGCGCGGGCATGGCCTTCATCCTTCTGTTGTGGGCCGCACTGCTTTACCTCGTCTATTGGGCGGTGCGGACGTCGCCTTGGCATTGACGGGCGGGATTCGAAACGGGGAAGCGGCGGGCTTGCGCGTCCTCCCCGCCATGCCATGCTTCTGCCGCCCCGTTTCTTCGCCGCCAAAGCTGGAGTAGGCTGGTCGTCATGGATGCCATCATGCTTGCCCTCGTCGCAGTATTGCTTGCCAATGCCGATGGCCGAACCGGACGTTTGCTGTCGCAGGTGATGGCGGCGCGCGGGGATCGCCGCGCCGTCGTCGCGATTGCCTTTGCCGCCTTTGTGGCCAATGCGACCATCGCGGCGGTCGCGGGGACGGCAGCAAACCGGGTGATCGGTCAGGGTATCGTGGCGCTGCTGCTCGCCTTCGCGTTGCTCGGTGCGGCAGTCGCGCTCGTCTGGCGGGGGCGCCTCGGCCCGGCGGTCCAGAGTCTGGAGGAAGCTCCGTTGCCCTCGCTCGCGGCACGGCTGTTTCTGGCTCAACTCGGCGACCGCAGCCATTTCCTGATCGGCGCGCTGGCGGCGACGAGTGGCGCCGGGCTGTGGGCGGCCGCGGGGGGGCTGATCGGCTGGACGCTTTCGCTGGTCCCGTTCCTCGCTTTTGGCGCCGCGCTCGCCGATCAGGCCGCGGCACGGATCGCCCGGTTGATGAGCGCCGCGATTCTCACGCTATGGGGCCTCAACGCCGCGATGCGCGCCTTCGGTCTCTGATAGAAAATCCGATTTTAGCGCCCAATAATCGATTTTATCGATCACAGCATCGAACAGGCTTCATGGGCAGCTTTGCCGCTGCGGCACTATATTGGCCAGGAAGCAGAAAAAGGAGGCTTTCCCATGTCCAACAAGAATCAGCCTGCCGTTGCGGATGCGCTGAACGCGCTGCTCGCCGACAGTTTCGCGCTCTATCTGAAGACCAAAAATTATCATTGGCACGTCAAGGGGCCCAGTTTTCGCAGCCTGCACCTTCTGTTCGACGAGCAGGCGGCCCAGATCCTCGCGACGACCGACCTGATCGCCGAGCGTGTGCGCAAGAATGGCGCGGCGACGCTCCGCTCAATCGGCGACATCAGCCGTCACCAGTCGATCAAGGACGACGACGCAGCGAGCGTCGATGCAGAAACGATGATGCGCAACCTTGCCGCCGATAACGAGACACTGCTCGCGCAGCTCAAGGATGCCAAGACGGCGGCCGAAGCCGATGGCGACATTGCGACGAGCGGCCTGGTCGATGGCTGGGCGGACGAAACGCAGCAGCGTATCTGGTTCCTCAAGTCCACCCTCGCCTGAGGGGCTGCGCAGACCACCGCTAACGAAAAAGGGCGGCCCTTTGCGGGGCCGCCCTTCGTTCATCCGGTGGACGCCGAATCAGTCCTGCGTCGGCTGGAGGTTCACCGCGGCGAATTTGCCGCGATCATCGACCTCGATGTCGAAAGCGACGCGGTCGCCTTCTTCGAGGCCCGCCATGCCGGCGCGCTGCACCGCGCTGATGTGGACGAAGGCGTCCGCCTGTCCGTCATCGCGCGCGATGAAGCCGAAACCCTTGGTCGTGTTGAAGAATTTCACCGTGCCCGACGTGCGTTCGCCGGTCAGCTGACGCCGGCCGCGCGCACCGCCCGCAGCGGGACGATCCTCGCGCGGACGCGGGGCGAAGTCCTCGACAGGCATTGGTTCGCCTTCGATCTTGAGATCGATGGCCGACACCTTGCCGTTGCGTTCGACGAGCGTGAAACCGAGCGGCTGACCCGATGCGAGGCCCTGCAGCCCCGCCTGTTCGACCGCGCTGATGTGCACGAACACGTCTTCACCGCCATCGTCGCGCGCGATGAAGCCAAAGCCCTTCGAGGGGTTGAAGAATTTCACCTGGCCCTGGCCTTCGCCGACGACCTGTGCCGGCATGCCGCCGCGGGCACCGCCGCCGCCACCGCCAAAGCCGCCGCGACCGCCGCCGGCGAAGCCGCCGCGATCGCCACCGCCGAAACCACCACCACGATCGCCGCCGGCACGATCGCCGCCACCGAAGCCGCCGCGATCACCGAAACCACCGCGGTCGCCACCGCCAAAGCCGCCGCCGCCATAAGGTGCCGGTTCGAAACTGTCGAAATTGCCGAAGTCGTCGCGCTTGCCGCGTCCGCGATGGCCACGGCGATCCTTGTTGAAACTCATTGCTTAGTAGTCGCTTTCGGTCGTCCACACCCGATTGAACCGGCTCCTTGCGCCGGACGGGGACGCAGTTCACCATGGGCACAGACTCGCCCCGTGCCGCTAACGGCGCAATATATAACCTATATGAACGGCATCTGCGAACAGAAAATTCAAAGCCGCGATTGGCGGATTTCCAAGCTTTGCCGCAGCGCCGGCACTGGCGGGCGGCGGCGCAAAAACCAGTCATTGAGCGGCGCCTCCGCTTCGCCTAAGGCAAGCCGATGACCGTATATTTCCACGAAGAAGACCTGCCCGAAGGCGCGATCGGCCCCGGCCCCGTCGCGATCGACACCGAAACCATGGGCCTCAACCCGCTGCGCGACCGGCTGTGCCTCGTCCAGATCAGCGACGGCAAGGGCGACGAGCATCTGGTTCGATTCGGCCCCGGCAGCCGCTATGACGCGCCGGTGCTCAAGGCGATCCTGACCGACCCGGATCGGCTCAAGCTGTTCCATTTCGCGCGTTTCGATATCGCCGCGATGCAACAGGCGCTCGGCGTCGTCACCGCCCCCGTCTATTGCACCAAGATCGCGTCGAAACTGGTGCGCACCTACACCGACCGCCACGGCCTCAAAGAGCTGGTGCGCGAACTGCTGGGACAGGATGTGTCGAAACAGCAGCAGTCGAGCGACTGGGGCGCCGCCGAGTTGAGTGAGGCGCAGCGCGACTATGCCGCGAGCGACGTGCGCTTCCTGCACGCGATGAAGGAGGTGCTCGACGCCCGCCTCGCGCGTGAGGGGCGCACTGAACTCGCGCAGGCCTGTTTCGACTTCCTGCCGACGCGCGCAGCGCTCGACCTTGCCGGATGGCCCGAGGTCGACATTTTCGCGCATAGCTGACGGGGAGCCGCTGCGGGTGTCCGAACGCGCTGAAATCGACCGCACGATGCGCCGCCTGTGGGCGGCCAGCGGGTCGCGCCACGACCGCGTCGTGCGCATTCTGCGCTACGGCCTGCCGCTCGTTATCGGCGTCGTCGCGGCCGTGCTCGTCTTTTCGCCCTTTACGCAGCGCAGCGAGGTCAGCTTCCTGCTCGCCAAGGACAAGGTCGAAGTGGCGAAGGAACGGATGAAGGTCGTGCGCGCCGAATATCGCGGCCAGGATACCAAGGGCCAGCCCTTTGCGCTCATCGCGGATAGCGCAGTGCAGAAAAGCTCGGCCGAACCGATCGTGCGGATGAACGGACTGTCCGGGGCGATCAAGCTGGCCGACGGCCCGGCGACGATCGCCGCCGCGAACGGACAATATGACATGGACAGCGAAAAGGTGACCGTGCCGGGACTAGTGCAGGTCAAGGGCGCCGACGGCTATCGCATCGACGCGAACAATGTCGCCATCGACCTCAAGAATCGCAGCCTTGTCGGTACCGGCGGCGTCAATGGCGCGTTGAACATCGGCAATTTTTCCGCCAACGAACTGACCGCCGACCTCGACCAGCGGATCGTCCGCCTGTCGGGGAACGCCCATCTTCGGATCAACCAGGGAGCGCTCAAATGAAGGGGCTTTGGACCGTGAAGAGCCTGACGCTGGCCGGCGCCAGCTTCGTGCTGACCAGCCTGGCGATTCTGGCGGGCGGGCATGGCGGCGGCGCAGCGTACGCGCAGGCGCTCGCGAATCACAACAGCAACGCCCCCGTCGATTTCGACGCGGGCAGCATCGAAGTGCAGGACCGCGCCGACCGCGTCGTACTGGCGGGCGGCGTGCGCGTGACGCAGGCGGGGCTGACGGTGGTCGCACCGCGCATGACCGTCGCCTATACCCGCGCCGGCAACACCGACGTCAACCGGCTCGACGCGACGGGCGGCGTCACCGTGACCAAGGGCAATGAAACGGCAAAGGGCAATGTCGCGATCTATGATCTCGACCGCCGGCTGATCACGATGGTCGGCAATGTCCAGTTGACCCAGGGCGCGAACCGCCTGTCGGGTGGACGGCTCGTGATCGACCTCAACAGCGGCCGCGCGACGGTCGATGGTCGCGGTGCCGCCCGCGGCCCCGACGGCAGCCCGGTTACCGACGGGTCGGGCGGCCGCGTCAAGGGCACCTTCAGCGTACCGCAAAGAAATCAGTAACGCTGTCCGTTAAGCGTCGCGCAAGTCGCGCGCGCAAGGATGGCTATGGGGACCAGACCCATTGCGGTGCCGGGGGGCGGCCGCGCAATCAAGGCGTTCCCCGATGCGTTATGTCCCCCTGCTGCCTGCCCGCCGCCCGATGTTCGGACGACGTCCGGCGACGCCCGAAATCGAACCGGTCCGCCCGACACGCGAGGAGCGGAAACTGGCGGAAGCGGTGATGCATCATGTCGGACCGACGCGCCCCCGGTAAACGGCTAGTTGTCCCGTCAGTCCCCGATCAATCGCCTTCGGCTTCGACCTTCGGCTTGCGCACTTCGCTGACCAGCAGCTTGTCGATCTTGCGGCCGTCCATATCGACGATCTCGAACTTCCAGCCGCGGTCGGTGAACGCCTCCCCTTCTTCGGGCAGATGCTTGAGGATCGCGAGCGCGTGGCCTGCGGCGGTCGCATAGTCGCGGTCGTCGTCGAGTTCGATCCCCAGCCGCTCGGCCATCTGGTCGGCGGGCATCGACCCGGCGATCAGCAGACTGCCATCCTCGCGTTCGACCACGAAGGGTTCGCTGCCGATATCCTGATCGGACGCGAACTCGCCCGCGATCGCGGACATCAGGTCGGCGGGCGTCACCAGCCCGTCGAAATGGCCATATTCGTCGTGGACGAGCAGCATCGGCACTTCGGCAAGGCGCAGCGCGGCCAGCGCGTCCATCGCATCGATCTGGTCATGGATCACCGCGGCGCGGCGCATCAGCCGCTCTAGGTCGATAGGGTCGCCGCGGAACAGCGCCGCCGCGATATCGCGCGCCTGGACCACGCCGACGATATCGTCGACCGACCCGCGCGCGACCGGCAGGCGGCTGTGCGGCGTTTCGAGCAGCTTGTCGCGCACGCCCTTTGCGTCGAGCGTGATGTCGATCCAGTCGACATCCTTGCGCGGCGTCATCACCTCGCGCACCGGCCGGTCGGCAAGCCGCACGACGCCCGAGATGATCGCGCGTTCACTCTCCTCGATCACGCCCGATTTCGACGCCTCGGCGACGATCAGATGCAGTTCCTCGGCGGTCACCTGATCGTCCGATTCGCGGTTGAGGCCGAGCAGGCGGAACACCAGGCCCGAGCTGCTGTTGAGCAGCCACACGAGCGGGGCCGCGATCCGCGCGAGCCAGAACATCATCGGCGCGACGATGGTCGCGATCCGTTCGGGTGCGCGTAGCGCAAATTGCTTCGGGACCAGTTCGCCCGCGATCAGCGAGGCATAGGTGGTGAGCGCGATGACGAGGGCGAACGCAACCGTACGCGCGGTTTCGGCATCGAGTCCGGCCCAGGCCTGCAACCGTTCGGCGACGGGCTGGCCCAGGCTGGCGCCCGAATAGGCGCCCGTCAGCACACCGATCAGCGTGATGCCGACCTGCACCGTCGACAGGAAGCGGCCGGGGTCGGAGGCAAGCTGGCGCGCGATCCGCGCCCCGCTGCTGCCGCGCTTTTCGGCCGCCTGAAGCCGCGGGTCGCGCGCCGAAACGATCGCGAGTTCGGACATGGCGAAAACGCCATTGAGCAGGATAAGGATCAGGATGATCGCCACATCCGACCAGGGAAAAGGGGTCATTGGGCGGTCGTACGGCGCTGGCGCGCCCGGCCCCTGTCAGCTTCGGTCATGCCGGTCCTATAGGCCAAAGCCGCGGTGCTGCACAATGGCGACGACATCGGCCATGCTCAGGCGGCGTTCAGCATGAATGACGGAACGGAAAGCGCGGTCATATGTTATCCTTGTGGTCGTGGCATCGCATGGACCGGCGATGCCCAAAAAAGGGAGCCAGAAATGAACAAGAGGACGATCAAGCTCGCGGCCGTCGCCAGCCTTGGCGCGCTCGCGCTGACCGGTTGCGTCACCGACCCCGAAACGGGCAAGCAGCGCATTTCCAAGGCCGCGATCGGCGGCATTGGCGGCGCGCTCGGCGGCTATCTGCTCGGCGATCTCGTCGGCGGACGCAACGACCGGACCGAAAAGATCCTGGGCGCCGGTATCGGCGCCGTCGCCGGCGCGGGCGTCGGCTATTATATGGACCAGCAGGAAAAGAAGCTGCGCGAACGCACAGCGGGCACCGGCATCGATGTCGAGCGACAGGGCGACCAGCTTGTGCTCAACATGCCGGGCGACGTGACTTTCGACCTCAACAGCGCAGTCGTGAAGTCGCAGTTCCGCGGCGCACTCGACAGCGTCGCCTCGACCCTGTCCGAATATCCGAGCACCTATATCGACGTTTACGGCCACACCGATTCGCAGGGCAGCGAAACCTATAATCAGGGCCTGTCCGAACGGCGCGCGGCGTCGGTCGCAGACTATCTGGCGGGTCGCGGCGTAAACCGCGCGCGCATGGCGACAATGGGCTATGGCGAAACGCAGCTCAAATGCGCGCCCGAACGCACGCAGGCCGACTATCAGTGCAACCGCCGCGTCGAAATCCGCATCGCGCCGGTGACGCAGGCGGACGTGGCCGCCGCACAATAAAGTCCATTCCCGTGGACGATGGAAAGGGCGTCGCCGGCAGGCGGCGCCCTTTTCCTTTCCCTGTCAGGCGAGGCTCGGGAAGCTTGCCTTCAGTCCGTCGATGACGAACTGCGCCGCGAGCGCCGCGAGCAGCACGCCGAGCAGGCGGGTGATGACGGCCTCGCCCTTGTTGCCGATCAAGCGCATGAACGGCCCGGCGAGCAGCAGCGCCGCGAGCGTCAGCAGCAGCACGAGCAGCAGTGCGCCGAAAATCACCAGCGCGCGGTCAAGTCCGCTGTTCTGCGACACCAGCAGCATCACCGACGCAATCGATCCCGGCCCCGCGAGCATCGGCATCGCCATCGGAAACACCGACACATCTTCGACCTCGGGCGTCGCCATCAGCTTTTCGGCGCGCTGTTCGCGGCGCTCGGTACGCTTTTCGAACACCATGTCGATCGCGATGATGAACAGCATGACCCCGCCCGCGATACGGAAACTGTCGAGATCGATGTGCAGGAAGCTGAGCAGCGCCTCGCCGAACATCGCGAAGAAGATCAGGATGAAACCGGCGATCAACGTCGCGCGGATCGCCATCGACCGCCGCTGCAGCGCGCTCGCCCCCGTCGTCAGGCTGGCGTAGATGGGCGCGCAGCCGGGCGGATCAATGACGACAAAAAGCGTCACGAAGGCCGAGATGAAAAGGTCGATCATGGCTGTTTCGGCGCCGCGATGCGGTCATCGATAACGGTCGTCATGTCATGCCCGTCCCACAGCCGCACCGTGATGCTGCGCGATCCGTCGGGGCGCACGACCGAAGTCCAGTTCAACGTCTGGTCGCGCGACATGCCGACCATCATATCGTCGCCCTCCGCAGCGGCGGTTACCGTGGCGCCCGGCTTGCCGGTGCAGGTCGCCTGCTTCGATTCGATGAAGTCGGGCGCTGCGCGCGGGGTCGCAAGCGCATCGCCCGAATCGAGCAGCCAGCGCATGTCGCCCTTCATCGGATCGCGCGACCACACGGTGGTGAAGAATCCCTGCGCCGGACCCTTCTGCCATGCGCCCGTCGTCACGCCGTTGTTGCCGTCACAGCTTACGAACACCTTGTGCGGTTGCCAGCGCACCGCCTCGGCCGGATCCTTCTGCGCCTTCAGCCAGTCGCGGGCGTTGACCCGCTGCGGCACGAACATCACCGCGTCGGGCGCCGCGGTTTCGCGAAAGGCCGTCCATTGCCCCTTTTCCTGCGCCAGCCGCGCGAAGGCGATTTCCGCCGCGATAAAGCCGCTCGGATTCGCCGAAAGCGGGCGCTTGCGTGCCTCGGGCCCCTGCGGCGCGCAACCGGCGAGCGTCGTCAGCACAAGCCCGGCAAGGAGCAGTCGGCGCATCAGAAACCCTCCGGATCGGCGAGGCCGGCGCGGCGGTGCGCGGCGACCAGCGTGTTGCGCAGCAGGCAGGCAATCGTCATCGGGCCGACGCCGCCGGGCACCGGGGTGATCGCGCCGGCCACCGCCGCCGCGCCGGCGTAATCGACGTCACCGACGAGCCGCCCCTTGGTCGCGCCCGCTTCGGGCGGCAGGCGATTGATGCCGACGTCGATGACCACCGCGCCGGGCTTGATCCAGTCGCCCCTGACCATTTCGGGGCGGCCGACCGCCGCCACGACGATATCGGCGCGGCGGACCAGATCGGGCAGATCGCGGGTGCGGCTGTGCGCCATGGTCACGGTGCAGTTGGCGCCAAGCAGCAGCGCCGCCATCGGCTTGCCGACCAGAATCGAGCGGCCGATCACCACCGCATCCTTGCCGCCAAGATCGCCGAGCACATCCTGCAACAGCAACAGACAGCCATAGGGGGTGCAAGGCACCATGCCCGGGATGCCGAGCGCGAGCCGTCCGGCGCTGACCGGGGTTAGCCCGTCGACGTCCTTTTCGGGATCGATCGTCGCCACCGCGCGCTGCTCGTCGAGATGGCCGGGCAGCGGAAGCTGGAGCAGGATGCCGTCGACCGCAGGATCGGCGTTGAGCGATGCGAGCAGCGCCTCGACCTCTTCCTGGTTCGCGGTCGCGGGCAGGCGATGTTCGAAACTCGCCATGCCGGCGGCGACCGTCGCCTTGCCCTTGGAGCCGACATAGACAGCGCTCGCCGGATCGTCGCCGACGAGCACGACCGCCAGCCCCGGCACGCGGCCAGTCGCGGCTTCGAACGCCGGGACGGCGCCGGCAATGCGTGCGCGCAGCCCGGCGGCGAACGCTTTGCCGTCGATGATGCGCGCTTCGGTCGCGACGAACATCAGGCCATTCCGCTCGAATAGGCGAGGCGCGCGAGATAGCCCAGCACCGGGCCTTGAATGATGATGATCAGGATCAGGACGAGCATCGGCGTCAGGTCGAGCCCGCCGAAATCGGGCATGATGCGCCGGAATGGCCGGTAGAGCGGCTCGGTGATGCGGTCGAGCATCATCCACAGCTGCGCCACGAAGTCATTGTGGGTGTTGATGACGTTGAAGGCGATCAGCCACGACATCACCGCCTGCGCGATGATGAACCACCACAGGACCGTCAGGATGATGTCGACGATCTGGATGAGCATGAGAAGCAAGGCGGGTCTCCGTAAAGGGGGGTCTTGCAGGCCCTCTTAGCGGTGAATGAGCGTGCCTGCACCCCTTGCGGTGAAAATTTCGAGGAGCATCGCATGCGGCACCCGGCCGTCGAGGATAACCGCGGCATCGACCCCCGCATCGACCGCCGCGACGCAGGTTTCGACCTTCGGAATCATGCCGCCGGTGATCGTCCCGTCGGCCTTCAACGCGTCGATCGCGGGGCGGTCGAGGTCGGTCAGCAGAGCGCCCGACTTGTCGAGCACTCCGGCCACGTCGGTCAGCAGGAAGAAACGCCGCGCGCCAAGCGCGCCGGCGATCGCCCCGGCCATGGTGTCGGCGTTGATATTATAGGTCGCGCCATCGGCGCCGAGCGCGACAGGGGCGACGATCGGGATGAAATTGTCGGCCGCCAGCCGCTGCAGGATCGTCGGGTCGACCGCGACGGGTTCGCCGACGAAGCCCAGGTCGACGTGGCGTTCGATCCCCGAATTGGGATCGGGCTCGGTGCGGTGGACCTTTTCGGCCAGCACCAGATTGGCGTCCTTGCCCGACAGGCCGATCGCGCGGCCGCCAAGCCCGGCGAGCCATCCGACGATTTCCTTGTTGATTTTGCCCGCCAGGACCATTTCGGCGACCTCTGCGGTCGCGGCGTCGGTAACGCGCAGCCCGCCGACGAACTGCGATTCGATGCCGAGCTGCTTGAGCATCGCGCCGATCTGCGGTCCGCCGCCATGGACGACGACGGGATTGATCCCCACCGCCTTCAGCAGCACCACATCCTCGGCAAAGTCGCGCTGCGCCTCGGGATCGCCCATCGCATGGCCGCCATATTTGATGACGAAGGTTTCGCCCGCATAGCGCTGCAGATAGGGCAACGCTTCGACGAGCGTTTCGGCCTTGGTCAGCAGATCGGGCATGGTCGTGGGGTCGGTCATCGTCATCATTCCGCGGTCTTCGCGTCGAGGCTGCGGCCGAGCGCGACGAGGCCGGTGATCACCGCCGGGATGACGACAATCGACAGCGCGACCTTGGCCAGCATCTGTCCAGCCATCAGATTGGCGATCGGGAAAACGCCGTAAAAGGCGATGGTGACGAACAGCAGCGTGTCAACGATCTGGCTGAGCGCGCTGGCGACTGCGCCGCGGATCGCGAGCCAGGTCGACCCCGTCCCCGCGCCTTCACGGCCGCGCAGTTTGGAAAAGATAGTGACGTTCAGGAACTGCGACGTGCCATAGGCGACGATGCCCGCCGCCATCAGGCGCGGCGTTTGTCCCAATATCATCTCGAACGATGCCAGCCGGGCCGGGTCCATCTCGGGCGCGGCGGGGACGAAATAGACGAGCGAGGTCAGCATGATCGACAGAATCAGCGGCACGAAACCCCACAGCACAAGCCGGTTCGCGGTCGCCTGTCCGTGCAGTTCGGACACGGTGCTCGACAGCGCGACGAGAATCAGGAACGGAAAAATCCCGGCCTCGACCGCAAGACCGGCGCCCAGCGCGACCTGCTTGTTCCCGAGCACGCCGGCGAGCACGACCATGCCGCCATAGATGATCGTGAACAGGAAAAGCGAAGGGGTGATCGTGCGCGGCAGCGCGGTCGAAGTCGGTTCGGTCATCGGCGCCCGATAGTCGCTTTTGCGACGCGTGGAAAGATGCCGGTCAATCGGCGGGATTATACTTGGCGAGGAAGGATTCGATCGATTGCAGCAATAGCAGCCGATCGGCCTCGCGCGTGAAATAATGATCGGCGAGCGGCAGCGAGACGAAGTCCACCGTCTTCCCCGCCTTGGTCATCGCCGCATACATGCGCGCCGACTGGCTATGATCGACCGTCACGTCCTTCTTGCCGTGGATCAGCAGCAGCGGCGTCTTGATCCGGTCGATGGCGTTGATCGGCGACACCGCCGCGAAATCGGGGGTCATGCGCTTCCACTGCGTCCGGTACAGATTGGCGCGCAGCGTGCCGCCGAAATCATTGACCTCGCGCCGCAGATTGGCGACCCCGGCGATCGAGATCGCGCAGCGATACTGGTCGGGATCCTTGGCGACCCCCCACATCGCCGCATAACCACCGTAAGAGGCGCCGACGATGCACACGCGCTTGGGATCGGCGATCTTTTCGGTGACCGCCCAGCGCACGCCGTCGGTCACGTCATCCTGCATCGCAAAGCCGAGTTGCCCCTCTCCGGCCTTTTCGAACTCGGCACCGTAGCCCGTCGAGCCGCGGAAATTGGGCTGCAATACCGCATAGCCGCGTTCGGCGAGGAACTGCGCCCAATAATCGTAGGTCAGCTCGTCCTGGCCCCACGGTCCGCCGTGCGGCATCACGATGAACGGCAGGTTGGTTGCCGCGCGGCCGCGCGGCATCGTCAGCACACCCTCGATCTCCAGCCCGTCGCGCGCCTTGTACCGGACGAGCTTGGCGCGCGAGAGGCGCTTCGCCCCGATCTGTTCGTTCATCGCGGCAAGACGCGACAAATCGCCGGTCGTCGAATCATAATAATAGAGCAGCCCCGGATTGTCGGGGGTGCTGATCCGCACGAGCATTTTCGTCAGGTCGCGGCTATAGCTGTCGATCCGGACACGCGCCGCACGGGCCGTCGCGTCCAGCGTATCCTGATGCCCCGCCATCACCGGATCGAGCCAGCGCACCGGCTTCAGATCGTCGGCGACGTGAACGCCGAGCAGCCTCGATCCGTCGGGCGCGCGAATGGCGCCCGATATGTCGCCCGCGTCGGGCGCAACGACCGTGCGGACTTCGGCACCGGTAGCAAGATTGACCTCGGCAATCGCGGTCTTGCCATCGTCCCGGTCCTTGTAAACCAACCCGTTGTCGGTGCCGTCGACGAAGAGGATCGGCACCGTCAGCCGCTCGTCATCGCGTAGCGAAGCGCGCTCGATTGACCGGAAAGCCCCTTCTCCGGCGCTACGATAGAGCAGCGTGGCCCGGGTCGTATCGTCGCGATAGCCGATGCCGTAGCGCACCCGGCCGAGATGGTCGGCGCCCCATTCCATAACCCCGGTGCGCGACCGCAGTTCGGTCTTCTTGCGCCCCGTCTTCACATCGATGCGGTATACGGCGGGCCAGAAATCGGCGTTGTCATATATCGAGTCCTGACCCGCAACCAGAATTTCGCTGCTGCCGTCTTTGGGCAGCCAGACGACATCGGACGCATTCTGGCCCTTGAGATCCCATAGTAGCCGCGTGATCTTGCCCGAGGTCCGGTCGATGTCGATGATGCGGGTAACGTACCAATTGTCGGCCTCCACCGCCATCAACGCCCGCAGGCCGACGAGCAGATGATCGTCGTTGACCCAGGTCAGCCAATCGATTTCGGTCTGGTCGGGAACCGCAATGATGACCGATTTGCTCTGATCGCCCAGCACGGGAAGGATGCCGATCCGCTGTTCCCCACGGACCGCGAACAGGCCCGCCATATGCGTTCCGTCGGGCGATAATTCGGTATTTTCCGCAAAGGGAAGCTGCGCAAAGGCGGCCGTGGGCAATGGCGGAGCGGGGGTCGATGCGGTCGTGGCGGGCCTGTTTCAGCGCTGCCTATCAAGCCGTCACGGAGCCGCCAAGCGGGATCGCTGCCGTTATGGATGACTGCAATGCTCCGCCGCCCCCCTTGCCCGATCCGCAAAGCCCGCTAGACAGGCGCAATAAACTTGCGGGGGACGCAAAACACTTATGGGACATCTTATCGGCCTGCTCGGCATCGTTGCATTGCTTGCGATTGCCGTGCTGTTTTCATCGAACCGTCGCTGGATTCGCCTGCGCGTCGTCGTGCCGGCCTTTCTGTTGCAGGCCGGGTTCGCGCTGCTGGTGATCGGTACGCCGTGGGGCCGCGCGATCATTCAGGCGATGTCGACCGGCGTCGCCAATCTTCTGGGTTATGCCAAGGCGGGAACCGACTTCATTTTCGGCCCGCTCGCCGGACCCGAAATGGGCGGCCACAGCTTTGCGATTGCCGCGCTGCCGGTGATCATCTTCTTCGCCTCGCTTATCTCGATCCTCTATTATCTCGGCATCATGCAGTTCGTGATCAAATGGGTCGGCGGTGCGATCCAGAAGATTACGGGGATTACCAAGGTCGAAAGCCTGGGCGCCGCGGCGAATATCTTCGTCGGGCAGAGCGAAAGCCCGCTCGTCATCCGTCCTTATCTCGCCGGTCTTACCCCGTCGCAGCTCTTCACGGTGATGACGGTCGGCATGGCCGGGGTCGCGGGGACCATCCTCGGCGCCTATGCCAGCATGATCGGCGAACAGCTGCTGCCCTATCTGCTCGCCGCCAGCTTCATGTCCGCGCCGGGCGGCATCCTGATGGCCAAGATCATGATGCCCGACGATCCCAAGGATCTGGGCATCGAACCCGTCATCATGCCAGAGGCGAGCCATGACGAGGAAAAGCCGGCGAATATCATCATGGCGGCGGCGCAGGGCGCGCAGACCGGCGTCAAGCTGGCGGTCGCGGTCGGCGCGATGGTGCTGGCCTTCGTCGCGCTCGTCGCGCTCGCCAACGGGCTGCTCGCCGGGATCGGCGGCTGGTTCGGCTATCCCGATCTGTCGTTCCAGGCAGTCATCGGGGCGATCTTCCGCCCGGTGATGTGGCTGATGGGCGTGCCGTGGGACGAAAGCGCGGCGGTGGGCGGCCTGTTCGGTACCAAGGTCGTGCTCAACGAATTCGTCGCCTTCATCGACCTCGGCAAAATCCAGGGGGGGATGTCGATGGTGTCGGTTGCGATTGCGACCTTTGCGCTGTGCGGCTTTGCCAATTTCAGCTCGATCGCGATCCAGATGGCGGTGACCGGCGGCCTCGCCCCCAATCAACGGCCGATGATCGCCAAGCTGGGGCTGAAGGCACTGCTTGCGGGCAGCCTGTCGAACCTGATGTCGGCGGCGCTCGCCGGTCTGATGCTCCGCTTCACCGCACCGATCGCCGCCCCGCCGCCGGCTGCCACACCGGTTGCAGCCACGCCGCTTCCCGACGCGCCGCCCGCGGCCGTCGATACCGCCGCCCCCACCGCGGCCAAGGCACCCTGACCCGCTGGCGGCGCCGCGCAAGGCTCGGTGAGCACGGGATAATTTGCAAGTCTCCCTGTTGTGGCGTAGCTTCGGCTCCGGAAAAACGAATCCCGGGTCGCGTTCGCCAAACAGGGAGGTTGTTGATGAAATCCATCCATCGCTGGTCGCTCTTCGCCGCCGCTGCCGTATCGCTCGGCGGCGGTTTCCTTGCCGCGTCGCAGGCGCAATCGCCCGAAGACAGGATGATGCGCCCGCCCGAGACGACGATCTATCGCGACGCCGCGTACAAGGGGCCGGCGGTATTCATCGGCGAAGCGAAGCCCGATCTGGGCCTGTCGTGGCCGGTCAATTCCATCCGTGTGACAAGCGGTCGCTGGGAGCTGTGCGAAAAGACGCGCTACCGGGGCAATTGCCGGACGGTCGAACGCGACACGCCGATGTTGGGCAATATCCTGCGCGGTATCAAGATCCAGTCGATCCGCCCCGTCGGATCGGGCGGCGGCTGGAACCCCGGCCCGGTCGCCAATGATCAGGCGGCGCGCGGCAATTTCGCCGAATTCCACACCCAGCCCGCCACCGGAAACTATCGCGTTCTCGCTTGCCAGAGCGGATCGGCAACCGCCGCCTGCGCGGCGCGGACCGCCGACACATGGTGCCGCTCGATCGGCTGGAACGGATCGGCCCGCGAACATATGGAAACGGTTTCGGGCCGCGTTTACCTGGCCGACGTGCTGTGCGTCCGTTCGGGCTATTGAGGGGAATGGAGATGATCCGAATCGCGAAGCTGACCGCCGCGGGCGCGGCCATTCTTGTCGTTGCGGGCTGTGCCTCCTACCCGCAAAACACCGGCACGCTTTACGAATGCAATCGCGGCACGCGGTTGCAGGTCGATTATGTCGCGAACGGCGCGATCGTCCGCGTCGATGGCCGCCGCAGCATGGTCCTAAAGGCCGCGCCCACCAACATGGGGCAGGCCTATGAAAACAAGAGCGGCGCGCGGCTGTATCGCAACGGCAACGAGGTGACGTGGAACACCGCCGCCCGCACCGCGCCCGAAAGCTGCCGCCCCGTCAATCGGCCGATGTAGGCGGGGCGCCTCTCCCCCGTTACAGCGTCATTTGCGCAAGCGCCGCCCGGACCTCGCGCGCGAAAAGGGCGGGCTGCTCCCACGCTGCGAAATGGCCGCCTCGATCGACCTCGTTCCAATAGACGATGTTGCGATAGCGCTTTTCGGCCCAGCGGCGCGACAGGCGCATGATCTCGTTCGGGAACAGGCTGCCGCCGGTCGGCACGTCGATCTCGCCCGCCGCGAAGCTGCGGAAACTGTGCCAATAGAGCCGCGCCGACGACGCGGCGCTGGCGGTAAACCAATAGAGGCTGACGGTGTCGAGCATCGCATCCTTCGACAGCGCGCGTTCGGGATGGCCACCGACCGACTGCCCGCCCGGCTGATGCCCGCAATCGGTCCAGCCGTGGAATTTCTCGACGATCCAGCACATCTGCCCGACCGGTGAATCGGTGAGCGCATAGCCGATGGTCTGTGGCCGCGTCGCCTGCTGCGTCGAATAGCCGTTATCCTTTGCCTGATACCAGCCGAAACGCGCGAGATAGAGTTTTTCGGCGTCGGTGAGATCGGCCATCAGCGCCGGGTCGGGCTGGCCGACGATCATGTTGACATGGATGCCCGCGCAATGGTCGCCATGGTTCATCCCGATGGCGCAGGTAACCGCGCTGCCCCAGTCGCCGCCCTGCGCGAAATAGCGATCATAACCGAGCGCGCGCATCAGCGCGTCCCAGCCCGCGGCGATATGTTCGACGCTCCATTTCGCGGCCGCGGGCTTGCCCGAAAAGCCGTAGCCCGGCAGCGAAGGGATCACGAGATGATAGTCGGCCGACAGCGGTACGATCACGTCGAGAAATTCGAGCACCGACCCCGGCCAGCCGTGCGTCAGCACCAGCGGCCGCGCCGCGGGATTGCTCGAGCGAATATGGAGGAAATGGATGTCGAGGCCATCGACCGTGGCCAGATAATTGGGCAGCGCGTTGAGTCGCGCCTCGACCGTGCGCCAGTCATAGTCGTCGCGCCAATAGGCTGCGAGTTCCTGCGCATAGGCAAGCGGGACGCCCTGGTCCCAATCGTCGACGGTCTCCTTTTCGGGCCAGCGCGTGCGCGCCAGCCGGTCTTTCAGATCATCGATCGCTGCCTGCGGAACCTCGGCGCAGAACGCGCGGATATTTTCGACCTTCATTCAGTCCCTCCCCCACCTGACCGGGCCTTCGACCGTCGCGTCAGGGCCGCGCGGGCGCCTTGCAACCGCGCTGCAACCCGACGCCCTTCAGGAAGCCGCGACGCACCGTGCCGGCATAGACCGCCTCTGCATAGCGCCGACGTTCGGCGTTGGCACCCGTGACCTCGCCGATCAGGCTACGAAAGGGAATGATGGACCCGGCGACGGTGCCCGCAACGCGGCCGACGGTTTCCTCGCGCTTTTTCGCCGCACTCTTGTCGGCGGGTTCGTTGACGTCGGGGCCGAGCACGTCGTTCAGTTCGCTGACCTCGCGGATGATCGCCGAACATTTGCGCAAGCCCGCCAGCGAATAGGGGTCGTCCTGGATCGCCTTCAGCTTGTCGGGCACTTCCTTGCCGTCGAAGGGCTCGGTCACGCTGTTCGCGGTCGATTTCAGCGTCGAATCCTCGGGCGCGCCTTCCTGCGCCTGCACCGTAGCATTGACCGATAGCGCGGCGATAATCGCCAGCGGCAGCCATGTTTTCCGCATGATCCCTGTCCTCCTGTTGTCCGCAGGCGCCCGCACCGGCGCCAGCGGGATAACGAACGAGGACCGATTCGGCTCCCGCCGGGTCAGCGCGTCGGAACCGGCGCCTCGCCGGTCCAGTCGTAAAAGCCGCGCCCCGACTTTTTGCCGACCCAGCCCGCCTCGACATATTGGACGAGCAGCGGCGCCGGACGGAATTTGGGATCGCCGGTGCCGCTGTGCAGCACGCGGATAATCTCGAGGCAGGTGTCGAGCCCAATGAAATCGGCGAGCGTGATCGGCCCCATCGGGTGATTGAGGCCGAGCCGGCATCCGGTGTCGATGTCCTGCATCGTCGCCACCCCTTCGCCGAGCGCGAACACCGCTTCGTTGATCAGCGGCATCAGCACGCGGTTGACGATGAAGCCCGGCGCGTCGTTGGCATGGACGATTTCCTTGCCGAGTCCGCGGCCGAAGGCTTCGACGCTGGCAAGCGTCGTGTCGCTGGTCGCCAGGCCGCGGATCAGTTCGATCAGGCCCATGACCGGTACCGGGTTGAAGAAATGGACGCCGATGAAGCGCGCCGGATCGGGAGCCGCCTGCGCCAGACGGGTGATCGGGATCGAGCTGGTGTTCGAGGCAAGGATCGCGCTGTCCGAGAGATGCGCGCCGACGCTGGCGAAGATCGCGCGCTTGATTTCCTCGCGCTCGGTCGCCGCCTCGATCACCAGGGCGGCGGGCGCGAAGGCGGCGTGGTCGGCGACGGGGGTGATCCGGCCGAGCAGCGCGTCGGCATCGCCCTGCGTCATCTTGTCCTTGGCGACCAAGCGCCCAAGCGCCTTGGCGATCCCGGCCTTGCCGGCTTCGGCGCGGGCGATGTCGATGTCCGACAGCAGCACCTCGTGACCGGCGCCTGCCGAAACCTGCGCGATCCCCGCGCCCATTTGCCCTGCCCCGATAACGCCGACGATCATGATATGCCCTTTCGCTGGAAATCGCAGCTCTGCCCCTAGGGACTGGGCAAGCGTCGTCAAGGCCGAGAGTCGGGCTGGCGCGTCAGGGCGCGGCGCGCACCTCGGTCGCTTCGGCGAGGATCAGCGCGAAGGCGGGATCGACATCGTCCCACGCCGCGATCGGCGTCCAGCCTCCGGCGCGGAGGAGTAGGCTGGCGTCGCGCGGCCCATATTTATGGCTGTTCTCGCTGTGGATCGTTTCGCCCTTCGCCATCTTATAGGAGCGGCCATCGACGATGAAGTCGAGGTCGCACGCCGCGACCAGATGCATTTCGATGCGCGCATGCACATCGTTCCAGCAGGCGCGATGGTCGAAATTGGTAACGGGGATCGTGCCGTCCAGTTCGCGGTTGATCCGTTCGAGCAGATTGAGGTTGAACGCCGCGGTGACGCCAGCCGAATCATCATAAGCGCGTTCGAGGGTGCCGATATCCTTGATCCGGTCGACCCCGATCAGCATCAGCGCGCCGTCGCCGAGCGCGCCGCGCCAATGGCGGAGCAGATCGACCGCGCTGCGCGCCACCATATTGCCAATCGTCGAGCCCGGAAAGAAGCCGAGTTTGGCAAGGCCGCAAATCTCGCGCGGGAGCGCGACCGGCTGGGTGAAGTCGGCCTCGACCGGATAGACCGGAAGGTCGGGAAAGCGTGCCGAGAGGGCGGCCGCGCTGTCGCGCAGGAAATCGCCCGAAATATCCACCGGCACATAGGCGCCGGGCGCAATGGCATCGAGCAGCAGCGGCGTTTTCGTCGAGCTGCCCGATCCCAGTTCGACCACCGCGCGGCCCGGCCCGATCGCCGCCGCCAGTTCGCGCGCATGGCGGGTGAGCAGCGCCACCTCGCTGCGCGTCGGATAATATTCGGGCAGCCCGGTAATATCCTCGAACAACGCCGATCCGGTCGCGTCGTAGAACCAGCGCGCCGGAATCGCCTTTTGCGCCTGCGACAATCCCGCATGAACGTCGGCGCGAAAGGCGATATCGACGCCGCTGTCATCGGCATCGACCTGCCGCAATTGGCGAACAACGCCCATGGTCACAAATCCTTGGCAAGGCGCAGGCCAGTGAACTGCCAGCGCTGGTGGGGGTAGAAGAAATTGCGGTAGGAGGCGCGAACATGGCCGCGCGGGGTCGCACAGCTGCCACCGCGCAGCACGAACTGGCCGCTCATGAACTTGCCGTTATACTCGCCGACCGCGCCCGGCGCGGCGCGAAAACCGGGATAGGGGCGATAGGCGCTGCCGGTCCATTCCCAGACGCCATCGAGCTGCTGCCCCGCGCGCGGATCATATCCCGCCGCCGCCGCTTCCCATTCAAATTCGGTCGGCAACCGCGCCCCGGCCCAGCTGGCGAAGGCGTCGGCTTCGAAAAAGCTGATGTGCGTCACGGGTGCGGCGGGATCGATCGCCTGCCATCCGGCAAGGGTGAACTGGCGATCGCCCTCCCAATAGGCGGGGGCGTCGACGCCTTCGGCCTGGACCCATGCCCAGCCGTCGCTGAGCCACAGCGACGGGGTGCGATAGCCGCCGTCGGCGATGAAGTCGCGCCATTCGCCGTTCGTTACCGGTCGATTGGCGAGCGCATGCGGCGCAAGAAGCGCCGAAAAGCGCGGAAGTTCACAGTCGAATGCGAAACCGTCGCCCTCATGCCCCACGGCGACGATCCCTTCCGTTCCCGCGATCCAGCGCAGCGGCCCCGCCGCGGCGGACGGTGGCGAAGAATCGGCGGAAAACTGCGCAACTTCATTCGCGATTGCACTGTCGGAAGCGTCCCAGACGGCGGGGCCGAGCGGGTTCTGCGCGAACAGATGCTTGATGTCGGTGAGCAGCAATTCCTGATGCTGCTGTTCATGATGGATGCCAAGCTCGACGAGCGCGCGTGCGGCCGGCGACAGCGTCGGCAGCGCCTTCACGATGGCCGCATCGACATGCCCGCGCCAATCGCGCACCGCATCGAGCGACGGCCGCGTCAGCAGGCCGCGGCGCGGGCGCGCGTGTCGCGGTCCCTCTGCCTCATAATAGCTGTTGAACAGATAGGCGAAACGGTCATCGAATAGCGAATAGCCGGGGCAATGATCGCGCAGGACGAAGGTTTCGAAAAACCAGCTCGTATGCGCCAGATGCCATTTGGCGGGCGATGCGTCGGGCATCGACTGCACGCTGGCGTCGGCGTCGGACAGGCGCGCGACAAGGTCGAGCGAGAGCTGCCGCGTCGCAGTGAAGCGCCGGGTCAGGTCGTCCGCCAAAGGAGCGGTCGCGGGCGAAGCATCGGTTCGGCTGGCCATGGTTTGACAATCCCCCGAAGAGCGATTCGGTTTCGTCGCCTGCCCCAATATGGTTACAGGACGGAGAATTGTCTAGAACAAAAGAAGAACAATATGGCGGCCGGTCCTAGCGCGTCGCGCCGGGTTTCCACAGGATGTCACCGCCCGCCGCGGCGTTGAGGTGGCGCGTCGCGACGAACAGATGGTCGGACAGGCGGTTGAGAGTGCGGGCCGAAGCCATGCTGCGGATCGGCAGGCGTCGCGAGATCGGCGCCAAGGTCGAACAATTCGTTCTGGATGCGCGCGAACATCGCCGCTGCCTCGCCGCCCGCGGGCAACGCCGCGACCGCTATGCCGAGGGCGCTGTTCGCCTCGTCGACGTCGCCGATCGCTTCCATCAGCGCGTCGGACTTGGCGATGCGCGACCCGTCGACGAGGCCCGTCGTGCCGTCATCGCCGGTGCGCGTGTAGATCTTGTTGAGCTTGACCATAAGCGAGAGGCCGCCGGCGGATGCGCCGCGATCAGCTGCCCGCGGCGAGAAGGCCGATCAGCACGATCAGGATGATCGTCACCGCCTGCCACTTCACGCGCGCCATCATCATCCGGTTCTGCATGAGCTGATTTTCATGCTCATTGCCCTCCATCGCGGCGCGGTGACCCTGCGCGAAATAGAAGAGCCCGCGCGCGAGCGCGAAGAGGACGAGGCCGGCCGACGCGACGACCGCAAGGATGAGAAGCACCTGCATGTCTTCTATTTAGGGCATTTGCAGCGAATATCCAGCCGGAAGCCGCCCGGCGCGCAAATCGTCGGCTAGCGCGCGCCCGTCCGCGCCCGCAGCGCGCAACGCGGCAAGCGCCGCCGCGCCGTCGCGCTTGGCGAGCCGCTTGCCGTCGGCGCCGCAGACAAGCGCATGGTGGCGGTAGACCGGCGTCGCAAAATCGAGCAGCGCCTGAAGCAGCCGGTGAACATCGGTCGAGGCGATCAGATCGGCGCCGCGAACCACCAACGTCACCCCCATCGCGGCATCGTCGATCGTGCTCGCGAGATGATAGCTGGCGGGGGCATCCTTGCGCGCGAGGACGACGTCGCCATGCGCGGCGGGATCGGCGGCGCGCGGCCCCTGCCCCTCCTCCTCCCAGACAAGCGGGCCCGCAATCGCGACCGCGCTTGCCATGTCGAGCCGCCAGCAATGCGCCTCTTGCGCCAATCGCCGTTCGCGCTCGGCCGCGCCGAGGTGGCGGCAGGTGCCGGGATAGAGCGCCGCACCGTCCGCCGGCGCGCCGTGCGGCGCCGCGAGGCTGGCGGCAATATCGGCGCGGGTGCAGAAGCAGGGGTAGACGAGCCCGCGGTCGCGAAGATCGGCGAGCGCGGCGGCATAATCGCCCAGATGCTGCGACTGCCGAACCGGCGCACCGTCGAACGTCAGGCCCAGCCATTCGATATCGGCAAGCGCAGCGCCGACAAAGGCCTCGCGCGAGCGGCTGCCGTCGATGTCGTCGATGCGGAGGCGGAACGTGCCGCCCGCGGCGCGCGCGGCATCATGCGCCAGGATCGCGCTGAACGCGTGGCCGAGGTGCAGTTCGCCGGTCGGGCTGGGAGCGAAGCGGGTCAGCATGGCGCGGCGGCCGAATCCATATGCTGTGGGGCTTTCAACTGATCCATTCCATATATTGCGACACATCCCCCCTTGACGCTAGATTCTGATGCGGCATGTAATGATGGTGTCACGCGAGGAAGGCAGTGGCGCGCCATCCCGAGCAGCATAGGGGGCAGCGTTACCAAGCCATGTTCCATCCCGATCTTGCCCGGCATCCCGATAATTGTCCGGCTCTCGTCCTCAACGCAGATTATACGCCGCTGAGTTATTACCCGCTGAGCCTGTGGCCGTGGCAGACCGCGGTCAAGGCGGTATTCCTCGACCGCGTCACGATCGTCGAGAATTACGAACGCGAAATCCATTCGCCGACGCGGACGATGCCGATCCCCAGCGTCATCGCGCTGCGCCAATATGTGAAGCCGTCGCAATATCCCGCCTTCACGCGCTTCAACCTGTTCCTGCGCGATCGCTTCGCTTGCCAATATTGCGGGTCGGGCAAGGATCTGACCTTCGACCATGTCGTGCCGCGGCGGCTGGGCGGACGGACGAGCTGGGAAAATGTCACCACCGCCTGTGCGCCGTGCAATCTGCGCAAGGGCGGGCGAACGCCGGCGCAGGCGCATATGCCGCTGCACCAGAAGCCGTGGCGCCCGACGAGCTGGCAGCTTCAGGACAATGGCCGCGCCTTTCCGCCGGGCTATCTGCACGAAAGCTGGATCGACTGGCTTTACTGGGACGTCGAACTGGAGGGCTGACAGGCCCGGTTCAGCCGGAGGGTGTCAAGCGGTCGCCAGATATTTGGTCAACAGGAGTATCGCCATGAACCGCGCCGTCGCCTCGCTCGCCATCGGCCTCGCCGCCCTCCCGCTCGCCGCCTGCGCAAGCTTCGCGCCGGCCGAGCGGCCCGTGTCGGTGACCGGCGCAATCACCTATCGCGAACGCATGGCGCTGCCGCCGACGGCGCAGGTCGAGGTGACGCTGGCCGACGTCAGCCTGATGGATGCGCCCGCGTCGGTGATCGCACGCCAAAGCTTCACCGCCGACGGCCGGCAGGTGCCCTTTGCCTTTTCGCTGACCGTCGATCAGCGCCGGCTCGACCCGCGCCACAGCTATGCCGTGGCGGCGCGGATCACCGATGCCTCGGGCAAGCTGATGTTCATCACCGACACGCGCAATAGCGTGACCTTCGACGGTACGCCGCGGATCGACCTGGGGACGCTGGTGATGGTGAAGACGCGCTAGTTTCGACCTGATTGCTCCAAATCGGACAGAAGCGAAAGCCGTGACTGGTCCACACTGGTTCAGCGCGTTAACTCGTGCATGCGAGCTGTTCGCATGCAATGCGATCGGCCGCTCATGACAGGGGGACAACGATGGCTTATGAGGGTGGTATCGGGAGTACATTCAAGAAGTTGTGGTCGCCGGAACTTACGACCCGCGCCGGTGCATTGAGTGCCGCTCAAACAGCTTCTACGGCGCTCAATATTGTCGCGACGCTCAGCGCGCTCAGGCTGTGGTTTACCTTTGGCACCGACCCTTTGGTCCGGCTTATTGGTGCATCGAATCCGGTTGTATTAATTGCCATCGCTCAAATTCTCCTGATGTTTTTCGCCGCCGCTCTTCTTCGCCAAGGCCGAGGCATAATTCCCGGAATCCTTGCGACGCTCCTCTATTTTGTCGGTGCGATTTTGTGGAGTACGCCAACAAGTTGGATAGTGGGCGCGGTTCTGCTTGGTGCGATGGTCGGAGGCATTCGCGGTGCCATTGCCCTAAAACGCGGCAAAGGCTTCTCGGACGACGTCTACGAAACATTCGCCTGACAAGACAGCCGGCCGCGCATAGCTATGCGCGCGCGCTGCCCTTGACGCTGCACCTTCGCAGGTGCAGCACTCTTGGCCCATGGGCCCACCGATCCAGATCTCGCAAAATCCCGACATTCGCTATCTCGGGCGGATCCTCGGCGACGTCATTCGCGCCTATGGCGGCGAAAAGCTGTTCCGGCAGACCGAATATATCCGGTCGTCGAGCGTCGACCGGCATCGCGGTATCGCGGGCGCCGAGACGATCGACCCGGGGCTGGAGGCGCTGAGCCTTGACGATACCATCGCCTTCGTGCGCGGTTTCATGCTGTTTTCGATGCTCGCCAATCTGGCCGAAGACCGGCAGGGCGTCGCCGCCGAGCCCGAGGCGACGGTAGCGGCAGCGCTTACCCGGCTGAAGCAGGACGGCATCGATGGCGATGCGGTCGCGGCGCTGCTCGGCGCCGCGCTGGTCGCGCCGGTGCTCACCGCGCACCCGACCGAGGTGCGCCGCAAGTCGATGCTCGACCACAAGAACCGCATCGCCGAGCTGATGCGGCTGCGCGATGCCGGCGTCGAGGAAACCACCGAAGGCGATGTCGTCGAGGAAGCGATCCGCCGCCAGATCGTGCTGCTGTGGCAGACGCGGCCGCTGCGCACCGAAAAATTGTTCGTCGCCGACGAGATCGACAATGCGCTGACCTATTTGCGCGACGTGTTCGTGCCGGTGATCCCCAAGCTTTATGCGCGCTGGGAACAGGAGCTTGGCGCGCGCCCGGCAAGTTTCCTGCGCGTCGGGAGCTGGATCGGCGGCGACCGCGACGGCAATCCGTTCGTCACCGCCGAGACACTGCATATGGCGACAAGCCGCAACGCCGCCGCAGTGCTCGGCCATTATATCGACGCGGTGCATGCGCTGGGTGCCGAACTGTCGGTGTCGTCATCGCTCGCAACGGTTCCTGAAGCGGTCGAGGCACTGGCCGCGGCGAGCGGCGATGCTGCGCCGAGCCGCAGCGACGAGCCCTATCGCCGTGCGCTGTCGGGCATTTATGCCCGGCTGTGCGCAACCTATGCCGGCATCGTCGGGCGCGCGCCGCCGCGGCCGTCGGCGCTGGCCGGCGACGCCTATGCCGCCCCCGCCGATTTCCGCCGCGACCTCGTCACCATCGCGGCGGGCCTGTCGGCGAGCGGCGAGGGCCAGCTTGGCGGCATCGGCGCGCTCGGCCGGTTGATCCGCGCGGTCGAGGTCTTCGGTTTCCACCTTGCGACGCTCGACATGCGGCAGAACAGCGCGGTGCACGAACGCGTGCTCGCCGAGTTGCTCGCGGTCGCGGGGGTCGAAGGCGATTATCGCGGCTTGGGCGAAGAGGCGCGCGTCGACCTGCTGCGCCGCGAACTGGCGACCAACCGCCCGCTCGCCGCGCCGTGGCACAAATGGAGCGAGGAAGCCGCTGGCGAACTCGCGATCGTCCACGCCGCCGCCGCGATCCGCGCCAAGCTGGGCGCCGAGGCGATCGTCCAGTGGATCATCAGCAAGGCCGAAAGCCTGTCCGACCTGCTCGAGGTCCATGTCCTCGCCCGTGAAGCCGGACTATGGTCGGCCGAGGCGCAGGACAATCTGATGGTCGTGCCGCTGTTCGAAACCATCGCCGACCTCGACGAGGCGCCGGGGATCATGGCCGCCTATTTCGCGCTGCCCGAGATTGCGCCGCATGTCGTCGCGCGCGGACATCAGGAAGTGATGATCGGCTATTCGGATTCGAACAAGGATGGCGGCTATCTGACCTCGACCTGGGGGCTCTACCAAGCATCGGAAGCGTTGACCCCGGTGTTCGAGGCCGCCGATACCGCGATGCAGCTTTTCCACGGTCGCGGCGGTGCGGTCGGGCGCGGCGGCGGCAGTGCCTTCGCCGCGATTCGCGCGCAGCCCGCGGGGACGGTGCAGGGCCGCATTCGCATCACCGAACAGGGCGAAGTGATCGCGGCCAAATATGGCACCGCCGACAGCGCCGCGACCAATCTGGAGGCGATGGTATCGGCAAGCCTGCTCGCCAGCCTCGAGCCCGAGGCGATGAGCGCGGACGACGCCGGGCGCTTTGCGGGCGCAATGACCGCGCTGTCGAACAACGCCTTTGCCGCCTATCGCGGGCTCGTTTACGACACGCCCGCCTTCAAGGACTTCTTCCGTGCAACGACGCCGATCGCCGAGATCGCGACGCTGAAGATCGGATCGCGGCCGTCGAGCCGCACCAAATCGACCGCGATCGAGGATCTGCGCGCGATTCCCTGGGTGTTCAGCTGGGCGCAGGCGCGCACCATGCTGCCCGGCTGGTACGGCACCGGCGAAGCCTTTGCGGCGTTCGAGGACCAAGCGCTGCTCGCCGATATGGCGCAAAGCTGGCCCTTCTTTGGCGCGCTGCTGGGCAATATGGAAATGGTGCTGGCGAAATCGGATATCGGCATCGCCGCGCGCTATGCCGAACTGGCCGGGCATGTGGGCGGGCATGCGGCGATCTTTTCGCGCATCCGCGACGGCTGGCACCGCGCCCACGACGGGCTTTTGACGATCACCGGCCAGTCGCGGCTGCTCGAGAATAATCCGGCGCTCGAGGCATCGATCCGCCTGCGCCTGCCCTATATCGAGCCGCTCAACCTGCTGCAGATCGAATTGATGAAGCGCCACCGCGCAGGCGAAACCGACCCCCGCATCGCCGAGGGCATTCAGTTGACCATCAACGCGATCGCAACCGCGCTGCGCAACAGCGGGTAGGCTAGCAGATTCGTCATCCCGGCGAAGGGGGGAATTCAACTTCGCGTCATTTCGCGCCGTCGAGACCCCGGCCTTCGCCGGGGTGACGATTAAAGGAAAGCCGCGATTGAAACAGGATTCCGCTCAGCTCTTGACGATTCGCACCTCGCCCTTGCTCGTCTCGCCCGCGGGTTCGAAGCTGATCGTGAAATCGGCGCCGTCCTTGTCGGTCCCGCGCAGCGTGTCGCCGGCGCGCTGGACCTGGATATTCTTCTTCGCAAATTCGCCGGCCATCCAGTCGGCCGCCTTGGCTGGCGCGGCCGGCGAGGTGAAGCCGAGGCGCACCGTCGCCTTGTCGGCGCCGCCCTTGTCGCTCGCATTGACATCGATGCTTGCGATCTTGCTGCCCGGATAGAGCTTCACCCCGTCGATGTCGAAATCGCTGTCGACGTCGATATTGGCGAAATCGGGGAGCTTGAAGCTCATCGAGCCGTGATCGCCGTCGATGCTGACCTTGCCGCCATCCTTGCTGGCGGTGATCCGGACATTGCCGCCGTCGCCATCGGCATTCACCGTGACCTCGGCCTTATCGCTCTTGTCTTCGGCGTGCCCGCAGGCGCCGAGCAACAGCATCGGGGGAATCAGGAAGGCGAAACGCATGGACTGTCTCCTTGGTGCATTATTTGAATAATACACCTGCGCGCGCGGCGAGTCAATTTCCTGTCGGTTCGCCATGACGCGGTTACGGTTCGACAGGGATACAAACCGGATCAAGTCCGGGGTGGCCAGCAAGAAGCCGCCTAAGCTAAGCGTCGATGCTGGTCTTGAGGTCGCCATGGACGAGACCGCCGTCGACCGCGATCGTTTCGCCGACGACATAATCGCCCGCCTTCGATGCGAGAAAGATCGCTGCGCCGGCCATATCCTCGGGCACGCCGATGCGCTTGGTCGGGATACTCTTGGCAACCGCGTCGCCATGGTCGCGCGCCGCCTTGTTCATGTCCGACTGGAAGGCGCCGGGTGCGATTGCGGTGACGAGGATATTGTCCTGCACCAGCCGCGCCGCCATCCGCTTGGTCAGATAGAGGATCGCCGCCTTCGACGCGTGATAGCTGTAGGTTTCCCACGGGTTGAGGCGCATGCCGTCGATCGACCCGATGTTGATGACCTTTGCCGGCTGTGCGGGCGTGCCCGCCGCCTTCAGCAGATTGTGCAGCGCCTGGGTCAGGAAGAAGGGCGATTTGACGTTGATGTCCATCACCTTGTCCCAGCCGGCTTCGGGGAAATTCTCGAAGGGTTCGCCCCAGGCGGCGCCCGCATTGTTGACGAGGATGTCGAGCTTTTCCTCGCGTGCTTCGAGTTCCTTGGCGAGCGCGCGGCAGCCTTCGACGGTCGAAAGATCGACGGGCAGGCCGATGACCTTGCCCGGATAGCGCGTTTCGAAATCGGCGACGGCTTCCTCGATCTGCGCGGTCTTGCGCGCCGAGATATAAACGCGCGCGCAGCCGGCGGCGAGATAGCCTTCGACGATCATCTTGCCGATGCCGCGCGAACCGCCGGTGACGAGCGCGATGCGGCCGTTGAGGCCGAACATATCATTGAGGTTCATGGTTTTTCTCCGATCATCCCCCTCCCGCAAGCGGGAGGGGCTAGGGGTGGGCCAGCGACGGTGCGGTTACCCACCCCGCTGCGACTAGCGAGCAGGCTCGCAAGTCTCGCTGCCCCTCCCGCGCGCGGGAGGGGGTTTGGGTCGTCTCAGTATCCGTTCATCCGGGCGACCTGGTCGATATGGTAATGCACATCGCCCATGAATTCGGCGAGCGCGCGGTCGCGTTTCATGTAGAGGCCGATGTCATATTCGTCGGTCATGCCGATGCCGCCGTGCATCTGAACGCCTTCGCGCACCGCAAGGTTGGCGGCGCGGCCGGCCTTGGCCTTGGCGACCGAGACCATCAGCTTCGCGCCTTCGCTGCCCTCGTCGAGGAGCTGCTGCGCCTTCATCACCGTGGCGCGCGCGACTTCCATCTCGCCATAGAGATGCGCGGCGCGGTGCTGGAGCGCCTGAAACTCGCCGATCAGCTTGCCGAACTGCTTGCGTTCCTTGAGGTAATTGACGGTCATATCCATAGCGCCCTGCCCGACGCCGACCATCTCGGCGGCTGCGCCGGTGCGGGTGGCCGCTAGCAGCGCGTCGAGGCTGTCGCCGCCGGCATCGACTTCGCCGATCACTGCGTCGGCATCGACCTCGACGCCGTCGAGGGTGACATGGCTTGCAAGCGAGGAGTCGACGAGGCGGCGCGGATCAGCGGTCAGCCCCTTTGCATCCTTCGGCACCGCGAACAGGGTGATACCGCCGTCGGTTTTCGCCGCGACGATGCTCATGTCGGCGACATGGCCGTGGAGGACGAAGCTTTTCTTGCCGTCCAATCGAAAGCCGTTTCCGGCGCGTGTCGCGGTGGTGGCGATGCGGTCGGGGCGGTGCTTGGCACCCTCGTCGATCGCGAGTGCGACGATCGCCTCGCCGCTGGCGATGGCGGGGAGCCAGCGGCCCGCCTGCGTGCCGCCCGCCTTCGCCAGCGCGGCGACCGCGCCGACGCTGGTTGCGAGGAAGGGCGACGGGGTCAGGTTGCGGCCGATTTCCTCGAGCACGATGCCCGCTTCCATATGCCCCATGCCGAGCCCGCCATGCTCCTCCGGCACCAGCATGCCGGGCAGGCCCATTTCGGTGAACTGCGCCCACAGGTCGCGCGAGAAGCCGGTGGCGTCGGCCTCGTCGCGAAGCTTGCGGAGGTGCGAGACAGGGGCCTGTTCGGCCACGAAGGGCGCGACGCTGTCCTTGAGCATCGCCTGGTCGTCATTGTGATAGAGCGGCATAATCAGAAAACTCCGTTCGTCCTGAGGAGCCATTGAGCTTGTCGAAATGGCGTCTCGAAGGGCCTGGGGTTCGATATGGTCCTTCGAGACGAGCCTTCGTCTCCGCCTTCGCCTCCGCTCAGTCTCTCCTCAGGACGAACGGAGGTTGAAGGCATCAAGCCCCCGGCAAATCGAGGATACGCTTGGCGATGACGTTGAGCATCACTTCGCTCGTGCCGCCTTCGATCGAATTGGCCTTGGTGCGCAGCCACGCGCGCGGGCGGGCGCCGCCCTTCGTTTCGGGGCTGTCCCATTCGAGCGCTTCGCTGCCACCGCCCGACATGACGAGTTCGTGGCGGCGCTTGTTGAGCTCGGTCCCGACATATTTCATCATGTTCGACGAGGCGGGGTGTGCGCGGCCGGTCTTCCACATGTCCATGAAGCGTTCGCCCATCGCGCGATAGGCAAAGACGTCGACGTCGAACGCCGCCATTTCGGCGCGCAGGATCGGATCGTCGAGTTCGCCATGGTCGTTCTTGCCGATCGCCTTGGCAAAGGTGCCGCCGATGCTGACCATATCGCCGCCGGCACCGCCGCCCGAGATCATCTCGCGTTCGTGGCCGAGGAGATATTTGGCGACGTCCCAGCCGCGGTTGATCTCGCCGACGAACTGCGTCTTGGGCACTTCGACATCGTCGAAGAAGGTTTCGCAGAAGGGCGAATTGCCCGAAATCAGCAGGATCGGCTTGGTCGTGACGCCCTTGCTCTCCATGTCGAAGAGCATGAAGGTGATGCCCTGATATTTGTTCGCCTTGTCGGTGCGGACGAGGCAGAAGATCCAGTCGGCCTTGTCGGCATAGCTGGTCCAGATCTTCGATCCGTTGACGACCCAGTGATCGCCCTTGTCCTCGCCGAAGGTCTGCAAGGAGACGAGGTCGCTGCCCGAGCCGGGTTCCGAATAGCCCTGACACCAGCGGATTTCGCCGCGCGCGATCTGGTTCAGATAATGGACCTTCTGCTCTTCGGTCCCGAATTTGAGCAGCGCGGGGCCGAGCATCCAGATACCGAAGCTGTCGAGCGGCGAGCGCGCGTTGATGCGCTTCATTTCCTGTTTCAGGATCTTGGTCTGTTCGGGGGTCAGCCCGGCGCCGCCATATTCCTTCGGCCAATCGGGAACGGTGTAGCCCTTTGCGGCGCAGGCTTCGAGCCATTGTTTCTGGGCGTCATTCTTGAAAACCCATTTGCGGCCGCCCCAGCACACATCGCCTTCGTCGCGGACGGGTTCGCGCATTTCGGGGGGGCAATTGGCTTCCAGCCAGGCGCGCACTTCGGCGCGAAAAGCGTCCTGATCGCTCATCTTTCGGGCTCCTCTTCTGGCGCGCAAACTAAGGGGAGTCGCCCGCTTTACGCAAGCGTCAACTTGGCTGCGCCGCGCTGCCGTTACGGCGCCGTAGCGTCCGATTGCGGGCCGTTGACGCGCCCTCCCATGCGCCTAAGCTGAGTGGCAAAAGAAAACGGGAGAGCAGGAAATGCGATTCGCAGGCAAGGTCGCCGTCGTCACCGGCGCAGCATCGGGTATCGGCAAGGCGGCCGTTCTGAAACTCGCGGGCGAAGGCGCCCATGTTTTCGCCGCCGACATCGACGAGGCGGGCGGTCAGGCGCTTGCCGCGGCGTCGAACGGCCGGATCGAATTCATCCGGTGCGACGTCACCGTCGCGTCGGACATCGAAGCGCTGATGGACGAAGCTGCGAAGCGCGGCGGCGGCATCGACATCGTGTTCAACAATGCCGCCGCAGGCGGCGACCGCGCCCCGATCGACGAAATCACGCCCGACGGATGGGACTGGACGATGAACCTCGTCCTCAAATCGGTCGCGATGGGCATCCGCTATGCCGCGCCCCATATGAAGGGCCGCAAAGGCGCCGCGATCGTCAACACTGCGAGCGTCGCGGCGCTCGGCGCCGGCTATTCGCCGACCGCCTATGCCGTCGCCAAGGCGGGCGTGCTGCATCTGACCAAGGTCGCGGCGACCGATCTTGCCCAATATGGCATCCGCGTGAACGCGATCTGCCCCGGCTTCATCAACACCAATATCTTCACCACCTCGCTCGAGGTGCCCGACGAAAGCAAGGATGCGGCCAAGGCGGTGATCGCCGAAATGAGCGCGCACGCGCAGCCGGTCGCGCGCGGCGGCCAGCCCGACGACATCGCGAACGCCGTCGCCTATCTGGCGAGCGAGGAGGCGAGCTTCATGACCGGCACGCATATGCTGGTCGACGGCGGCCTGACGATCGGCCAGCGCCACGCCTGGGATCCCGAAGCGCCCGGCCTGTTCGACGCCCTGATAGCCATGGAGGATGCGGCCAAGGCCGGAGCCGCCGCGTGACCGCGACGGCGGCGGCGCAGCCTGCGCCCGCGGCTCCGCTGCCGCTCCGCCTCAAAATGTATCACGGCCTGGGCAGCATCGCCTATGGCGTGAAGGACAACGGCTTTTCGACCTTTCTGCTGCTGTTCTACAATCAGGTTCTCGGCATGGATGCGAAGCTTGTCAGCTTCGCGTTGATGCTGGCGCTGGTTCTCGACGCCTTCGTCGATCCGGTCATCGGCTATCTGTCGGACCAGACCCACACGCGCTGGGGCCGGCGCCTGCCCTGGCTTTATCTCGCGCCTATCCCGCTCGCCTTCGCCTGGTTCGCGCTATGGACCCCGGGCACCGACGGGACCCCCGGCTTCTGGCATCTGGTGATCGTCGCGGTGATCGTGCGCAGCCTGGTGTCCTGCTGCGAAGTGCCTTCGGTCGCGCTGCTCCCCGAACTGACGCGCGACTATGACGAGCGGACGACGCTGATGCGCTACCGTTATCTGTTCGGCTGGGCCGGCGGCCTGCTGATGCTTTTCCTTGCCTATGACGTCTTCCTCGCCAAATCGCTGCTGCAGGTCGAGGGCTATTATCAATATGGACTGGTCGGCGGCCTGCTGATGGCCGCGACGGTGCTGATCTCGGCAGCGGGCCAGCATCGCTGGGCGGCACGCTGGCCCGATCGCAAGCCCTCCGCGCTCAGCCTCGGCACCGCTTTCCGCGAAATCCGCGAAGCGCTGACGCATCCGGCCTTCCTCGTCCTGCTCGGCGCCGGCGCGATCGCCTATACCAGTCAGGGGGTCACCTTCTCGATCTCCAACTATCTGTATATCTTCATCTGGCGCTTTTCGCCCGAAGCCTTCATGCTCTATCCATGGGTCCTGTTCGCAAGTGTTGTCGGCACCTTCCTGCTCGTCGGCCCGGCGCATCAGCGCTTCGGCAAGCGCGCGACCGCAATCAGCGGCGGGCTGATCGGCATGGCCTTTTGGGTGGCCCCTTTCCTGCTGCGTCATTTCGATCTCTGGCCCGTCGAGGGCAGCACCGCATCGACCGCCGGCCTGTTCGCCTTTTTCTTCCTCGCCAACCTGTTCAGCGTGGCGGTGATGATTTCGGGCGGGTCGATGATCGCGGACATCGTCGAAGCGTCGGAAATGCAGACCGGGCGCCGCAGCGAAGGCACCTTCTTTGCCGGTAATTTCTTCATGCAGAAATGCGCGACCGGCCTCGGCATCTTCATCACCGGGATGCTGGTCGATCTGGCCGGCATCCCCGAAAAGGCCGACCCCGCCAAGGTGCCTGAATCGGTGATCGACAATTTTTCGCTCTATTATTGCGTGCTGGTGATCCTGTTCGCGATCCTGTCGTCGCTGATCTTCCGCCATTATCCGATCAATCGCGAAGATCATGAGGCGCGGGTGGCCGCGCTCGCGGTCGCGCCGATCGACGACCCGCGATGACCCAGGGAGACATTCCGGGCGCGCTGCCAACGCGCATCAAGGTTGCGCATGGCGCGGGGGCAGTCGCGCTCGGTATCAAGGAGGCGGGTCTCACCACCTTCTTCATGATCTATTACAATCAGGTGCTCGGTTTCGATCCGCGCATCGTGTCGCTGATCCTGATCGGCGCGATGCTCGTCGATGCAATGGTCGATCCGTTGATCGGGCGCCTGTCGGATGCGACGCGCACGCGGATCGGGCGGCGGCTGCCCTGGCTCTATGGCGCCGCCGTGCCGATGGCGATCGCCTGGGCGCTATTGTGGATGTCGCCCGACATCGCGGCCCATTCGACGCTGGGTCTCGCGCTCAATGTGATCGCGGTCCGCATCCTGGTGTCGGCGTGCGAAATTCCGTCGATCTCGCTCGTCGCCGAACTGACGCGCGACTATGACGAGCGCACTGCGCTGATGCGCTATCGCTTTCTCTTCGGCTGGCTCGGCGGGCTGGTCGCCACCGCGCTTGCTTATGGCTATTTCCTAAAATCCGACGATCCGGCGCAGAACGGGCTGCTCGATCCTTCTGGCTATTCGGCGTTCGGCCTGTTCGGCGCGGCGATGATCCTCGTTTCGACGCTGGGATCGGCACTGGGTCAGCATCGCCGCGTCGTCGCGCTGCCGCCGCGGCCGCCGGTGCAGCGGCACGGGATCGCGATGCTCGCCGATATCCTGCTTGCCTTCCGCAATCCCGCCTTTCTCGCACTGACCAGCGGCGCGCTGTTCCTCGTCACCAGCTATGCGACGTCGATCGCGGCAACCAACTATATGATGCTCTATGTCTGGCGGCTCACCGACGATCAGCTTGCCTGGTATCCCGCGGGCCTGGCGCTTGCCGTCTTTGCCGCCTTCCTGGCTGTCGGGCCCGCGCATCGCCGTCTCGGCAAGCGCGATACGGCGGTCGCGGCGATCGCCTTCGGCACCGTGGTCGGCTTTCTGCCCTATGCCGCCCGCAATCTGGGGTGGTGGATCGAACTCGGCAGCTGGCCCTCGATGGCCTTGCTGCTGTCGTTCATGACCGTGTCGCTGTTCGGCATGATCGTGGCAACGATTTCGGCCTCGTCGATGGTCGCCGAAATCGTCGAGGCGCATGAGGTCGAGCATGGCACGCGCATCGAAGGCGTGTTTTTTTCGGGCTATCTGATGACGCAGAAATTCGGGCAGGCGCTCGGCATCTTCCTCGTCGGCCAGATCATCGCCCTGTCGGGACTCGGCGAGCGGGTACGGCCCGAGGATCTGGCACCGGGCACCGCGACCGGGATGGCGTGGACCTTTGCCGGGGCGATGGTTTTGATCTCGATCATGTCGGCGCTGTTGCTGCGGCGGTATCCGATCGACCGGGCCAGCCACGAGGCACGGCTCGCCGCCCTCGCCTCGACGGGCGGCGCAGCGGCCGATAGCCAAGGGCCGCGGCCGTAACGGAAGATTGCGCGGGCAGCGATGCCGGGGCAATTTTCTGCGCCGCGGGTCTTGGCAAAGAGGGGCGAATCGGTCCAAAGGCTTACGTGAACGTAAAGGGAAAGGATGCAGCGATGGATTTCGACTTCACCGACCGGCAGGTGCACTGGCGCGACCGGGTGCGCGAGTTCATCGACCGCAAGATCCGCCCCGCCGTTGCGACCTACAAACAGCAGGATGCGAGCGGCGACCGCTGGAAAGTCATCCAGGTGGTCGAGGATCTGAAGGCCGAGGCGAAGGCCGCCGGCATCTGGAACCTGTTCATGCCGCCGCGCAGCAGCGCGCACCATCATGTCGACGAGACGTTCGAATTCGAAGGGCCGGGGCTCACCAACCTCGAATATGCGCTGTGCGCCGAGGAAATGGGCCGCGTCGGCTTCGCGAGCGAGGTATTCAACTGCTCGGCGCCCGACACGGGCAATATGGAAGTCTTCCACCGCTATGGCACCCGCGCGCAGAAGGACAGATGGCTCGCCCCACTGATGAATGGCGAGATTCGTTCGGCCTTCCTGATGACCGAACCCGCGGTCGCCTCGTCCGATGCGACGAACATCGAAACGCGGATCGAACGCGACGGCGACGACTATGTCATCAACGGCGTCAAATGGTGGTCGTCGGGCGCGGGCGATCCGCGCTGCAAGGTCGCGATCGTCATGGGCAAGACCGACTTCGGCGCCAAGCGCCACGCGCAGCAATCGATGCTGGCGGTCCCGATGGACGCGCCGGGCATCAACATCCTGCGCCACCTGCCCGTCTTCGGCTATGACGATGCGCCGCACGGCCATATGGAAATCGAGCTCAAGGACGTTCGCGTCAAGGCCGAGGATGCGATGCTGCTCGGCGAAGGCCGCGGCTTCGAGATTGCGCAGGGCCGCCTCGGGCCGGGGCGTATCCACCATTGCATGCGCACGATCGGCGTCGCCGAAGAAGCGCTCGAACGGATGTGCAAGCGGCTCCAGTCGCGCGTCGCCTTCGGCAAGACGGTGGCCGAACACAGCATCTGGGAACAGCGCATCGCCCGCGCGCGCATCGACATCGAAATGACGCGCCTCCTGTGCCTGAAGGCCGCCGACATGATGGACAAGGTCGGCAACAAGTCGGCCGCGGCCGAGATCGCGATGATCAAGGTGCAGGCGCCGAACATGGCGCTGCAGATCATCGACGATGCGATCCAGGCGATCGTTTCTCGTCGGGCGACATCGGCGTTACGCGTTAAACCGTCCCACGTCCGTTCGTGTCGCGCGAAGTCGAGACACGAACGGCCACAACCGGTTCTCGATGTCGCTCGAACCGAACGGAGAAGATACATTGACCAAAGCCGCCGTCCTGATCGAACCCGGCAAGCCCCTCGTCATCGAGGAGGTTGTCGTCGACAAGCCCGGTCCGCACGAGGTGCGCATCCGCACCGCCGCCTGCGGGCTTTGCCATTCGGACCTGCACTTCATCGACGGCGCCTATCCGCACCCCCTGCCCGCCATCCCCGGCCATGAAGCCGCCGGGATCGTCGAGGCGGTGGGCAGCGAAGTCCGCACGGTGAAGCCGGGCGACGCGGTCGTCACCTGCCTCAGCGCCTTTTGCGGCCATTGCGAGTTCTGCGTTACCGGCCGCATGTCGCTGTGCCTTGGCGGCGAGACGCGCCGGCCGGTCGGATCGGCCCCGCGCATCACGCGCCCCGACGGATCGCCGGTGAACCAGATGCTCAACCTCAGCGCCTTTTCGGAGGTGATGCTGGTCCACGAACATGCGTGCGTCGCGATCGATCCCGAAATGCCGCTCGACCGCGCGGCGGTGATCGGCTGCGCGGTCACGACCGGCGCGGGCACCATCTTCAACGCGTGCAAGGTGACGCCGGGCGAAACGGTCGCGGTCGTCGGTTGCGGCGGCGTCGGGCTCGCGACGATCAACGCCGCCAAGATCGCAGGCGCCGGACGCATCATCGCCGCCGACCCGGTTCCCGAAAAGCGCGAACTGGCGATGAAGCTGGGCGCGACCGATGTCGTCGATGCGCTCGCCGACGATGCCGCCAAACAGATCGTCGAAATGACCAAGGGCGGCGTCGACCATGCGGTCGAAGCGGTCGGGCGCCCCGCCTCCGCCAGCCTCGCGGTTGCGTCGCTGCGCCGCGGCGGCACCGCGACGATCCTGGGCATGATGCCGCTGTCCGAAAAGGTCGGGCTGGGCGCAATGGACCTGCTTTCGGGCAAGAAGCTGCAGGGCGCGATCATGGGCGGCAACCGCTTCCCGGTCGACATTCCGCGGCTCGTCGATTTCTACCTGCGCGGCCTGCTCGATCTCGACAGCATCGTTGCCGAGACGATCCCGCTCGACCGGGTCAACGAAGGCTTCGACAAGATGCGAAAGGGCGATGCCGCGCGGTCGGTGATCGTGTTCGACCAATGACGGAAACAATCGACGCGCAAAAGGCCTTCAGCGGCACCGTCGCGCCCCAGGGGGCCGACGTCCTCGACGAGGCGAAGCTGACCGCCTGGATGGAAGCCAATGTCGAAGGGTTCGAAGGCCCGCTGACGCAGAGCAAATTTGCCGGCGGCCAGTCGAACCCGACCTACAAGATTTCGGCGCCGTCGGGCAATTATGTGCTGCGGCGCAAACCCTTCGGTCCGCTGCTCCCGTCGGCGCACGCCGTCGACCGCGAATATAAGGTTCAGGCGGGGCTTCACAAGATGGGCTATCCGGTCGCGCGCCAATATGGCCTGTGCACCGACGACAGCGTGGTCGGCAGCTGGTTCTATGTGATGGGGATGGTCGACGGCCATACCATCTGGGATGGATCGATGCCGGGGTCGACCCCCGAAAATCGCCGCGCGACCTATTTCGCGATGATCGACGCGCTCGCCGCACTGCACAGCGTCGATGTCGAAGCCGCCGGGCTTTCGGACTTCGGCAAGCCGGGCAATTATTTCGGCCGCCAGGTCGATCGCTGGACCAAACAGTATCGCCTCTCCGAGACCGAGACGATGGACGAGATGGAACGGCTGATCGAATGGCTGCCCGCGACCTTGCCCGAACAGACGCGCACCAGCGTTGTCCACGGCGACTATCGGATCGACAATATGATCTGGGCCAAGGACCGGCCGCAGGTGCTGGCGGTGCTCGACTGGGAATTGTCGACACTCGGCGATCCGCTCGCCGATTTCACCTATGTCGCAATGGCGTGGGTGACCGAAAACGGCGGCCGTTCGGGGGTGATGGACCTCGACCGCGCGGCGCTCGGCATTCCGGAGCTCGACGAGGTGGTCGATCGCTATTGCGCCGCGACAGGGCGCGACAGCGTTCCCGACATGAACTGGTATTTCGCCTATAATTTCTTCCGCCTCGCCGGCATCATGCAGGGGATCAAGAAGCGCGTCATCGACGGCACCGCATCGTCCGCCCATGCCAAGGCGATGTCCGAACGCGTCCTGCCGCTGGCGCAAAAGGCGTGGCACTTCGCGCAGAAGGCCGGCGCATGAGCCTGTTCGACATGACCGGACAGGTCGCGCTGATCACCGGATCGTCGCGCGGCATCGGCAAGGCGACCGCCGAAGCGATGGCCGAACAGGGCGCCAAGGTCGTCATCTCGAGCCGCAAGCAGGATGCGTGCGATCAGACGGCGGCGGCGATCAACGCGCGCTTTGGCGAAGGCACCGCGATTGCGGTTGCCGCGAACATCTCGTCGAAGGAGGATCTGCAGCATCTCGTCGACGCGACGCGCGCCGCCTTCGGCAAGATCACCGCGCTCGTCTGCAACGCGGCGTCGAACCCCTATTATGGTCCCGGCCTCGGCATCAGCGACGACCAGTTCCGCAAGATCATGGACAATAATATCCTGTCCAACCACTGGCTGATTTCGATGGTCGCACCCGAAATGCTGGAACGCGGCGAAGGATCGATCACGATCATCAGTTCGATCGGCGGGCTCAAGGGATCGCCGATCATCGGGGCCTACGGGATTTCCAAGGCGGCGGACATGCAGGTGGCGCGCAATTTCTCGGTCGAGTTCGGCCCCAGGGGCGTCCGCGTCAATTGCATCGCGCCCGGCCTGATCCGCACCGACATGGCGCGCGCGCTGTGGGAAAATGAAGAAAATCTTCGGCGCTCCACCGCGGCTTCGACGCTGAAGCGCATCGGCGAACCGCACGAGATCGCCGGCGCGGCGGTCTTTCTTGCCAGCAAGGCGGGGGCATTCACAACCGGCCAGACCATCGTCTGCGATGGCGGAGCCACGATATCGGGAGGCGCATGATGGGCGCATTGGACGGCAAGATCGCGATCATTACCGGCGCGGGCAGCGGCATCGGCCGGGCAAGCGCGCTGCGCTTCGCCGCCGAAGGCGCGAAACTCGTCATCGGCGACAAGAGCGCGGCGGTGCATGACACGGCGCAGGCGGTAAAGGACGCGGGCGGCACTGTCGTCGCGCTGGAAATCGATGCCGGGGTCGAGGCTGATGTTGCACGGCTGGTCGCGACCGCACAGGAAAATTACGGCGGGATCGACATCGCCTTCGCCAACGCCGGGATCATCGGCGACATGGGCGGCATCTTCGACATCTCGCCCGATGCCTGGGCCGAAACGCTGCGCGTCAACCTGATCGGCCCGGCGCTGATGGTGAAACATGCGGGCAAGGCGATGGTCGATCAGGGCCGCGGCGGCGCGATCCTGCTGACCGCGAGCGTCGCGGGGATCAATTCGGGCGCCGGCCCGGCCGCCTATTCGGCGTCGAAGGCGGGGGTCATCAACCTCGCCAAGACGGCAGCGCAGCAGATGACTTCGGCCAATGTGCGCGTCAACGCGATCTGCCCCGGCCTCACCGAAACCGGGATGACCAAACCGACCTTCGACTATGCAAAGGAGAAGGGCGTCACCCACAAGATTGGCCAGCTCAACCCGCTGAAGCGCGCCGGCCAGCCCGAGGAGCTCGCCAATGTCGCGCTCTTCCTGCTCAGCGACCAGGCAAGCTACGTCAACGGACAGGCGATCGCGGTCGACGGGGGCCTCACCAGTTCGCACCCCGTGACGCGCCAGCTTCTCGGCCAGACATCGCATTGAAGGTGGCTCGTAAATGACAGACTCCGGTATAGGCCGTGTGTCCCCGCGAAGGCGGGGACCCATCTCTGGTCGGTTCGAACTTGCACCATCCGGTGATGGGCACCCGCCTTCGCGGGTGCACACAGCTTGTTCAGTTTGGAATTAATCTCATGACCCACGGATTCGATACCGCGCGGCTGGACCGCATTCCCGCCTTTCTCGACGCCAAATATGTCGGCGCCGGCCGCCTGCCGCATGCGGCGACGCTGGTGTCGCGGCGCGGCGAGATCGCGCATCTGTCGTGTATCGGCGACGCGCGTCCGGGCGAGGCGCTGAAAGAGGATGCGATCTTCCGCATCGCCAGCATGACCAAGCCGATCACCAGCACCGCCTTCATGATGCTGGTCGAGGAGGGCAAGGTCGCGCTGTCCGATCCGCTGATCAAATATTGCCCCGAGTTCAAGGACACCGGCGTCTTCGTCGCGGGCGGCGGCAATGTGCCCTTCCTGACCCGGCCGCCGGTGCGCCCGATCCTGATGGTCGACCTGCTGCGCCATACCGCCGGCCTCACCTACAGCTTTCAGGAGCGCACCCCGGTCGACGCCGCCTATCGCAAGACCAAGATCGACGATTTCGACGCCGATTATACGATGGACAGCTTCATCGCGGGGCTCGCGAAAATCCCGCTGCAGTTCGATCCCGGCGCGCACTGGAATTATTCGATGGCGACCGACGTCCTCGGCGCGGTGATCGAGCGGATCGAGGGCAAGCCCTTTGCCCAGGTGCTGCAAGAGCGCATCTTCGGCCCTCTCGGCATGGTCGATACCGGGTTCAAGGTGCCTGCGGACAAACAGCATCGGCTGACCGACTGCTACGCCTTCGACCCGAAGGACAAGATGAAGGGCTTCGACAGCGGCGACCGCAGCCGCTGGGCGAAAGACCGCAGCTTTCATTCGGGCGGCGGCGGGCTCGTCTCGACGCTCGCCGACTATCACCGTTTCTGCCTGATGCTGCTCGGCGGCGGCAAGCTAGACGGCACGCGGATCATCAGCCGCAAGACGCTCGCCCTGATGACCGCGAACCACCTCGTCGGCGGTGGCGACCTGACGCAGCACAGCGTCGGCATCTTTAGCGAGGACGAAAATGCTGGGGTCGGCTTCGGGCTCGGCTTCGCGGTCACGCTCGACCCGGCGGCGGCGGGCATCCCCGGCTCGGCGAGCGATTTCTATTGGGGCGGCATGTTTTCGACCGGCTTCTTCGTCGATCCGGTCGAAGAAATCTGCATGGTGTTCATGACCCAGCTCATGCCCTCGTCCACCTATCCCGTGCGGCGCGAGGTCAAGACGCTCGTCCACGCCGCGATCGACGACTGAAATGATGTATATGTTCGAATGAAAAAGGCCGTGTCCCCGCGAAGGCGGGGACCCATCTCCCGCCGGTGCCAGATCGTGCCGTCCGGTGATGGACCCCCGCCTTCGCGGGAGCACAGGCTTTGCTGACAGGCTTTAGATTGAGAGGAGCTTTCCCATGTCCGATGAAACCCCCGTTTCCGTCACGATGCAAAAGGATGGCGAGATCGCCGTCGTCATCGTCAACAATCCCCCGGTCAACGCCCTGTCGTGGCATGTCCGGCAGGGGCTGAAGGATAATTTCGAAGCCGCGCTCGCCGATGACAGCGTCAAGGCGATCGTGCTGCGCTGCGATGGCGCAACCTTCATCGCCGGCGCCGACATCAGCGAATTCGGCAAGCCGCCGCGCGGTCCCGACTTCAACGCCGTACTCAACATGATCGAAGCCGCGACCAAGCCGGTCGTCGCCGCGATCCACGGCACCGCGCTCGGCGGCGGCCTCGAAACCGCGCTCGTCTGTCATTATCGCGTCGCGGTCCCGTCGGCGAAGCTCGGCGTGCCCGAGGTGAAGCTGGGCCTGCTGCCCGGCGCGGGCGGCACGCAGCGCCTGCCGCGCGTCGTCGGGGTCGAAGCCGCCGCGACGATGACCTCGCTCGGCGACCCCGTCCCCGCGCCACGCGCGAAGGATATGGGCCTTGTCGACGAACTGGCGGGTGAGGACAGCCTTGCCGCCGACGCGATCGCCTTTGCCCGCGCCAAGATCGCCGACGGCCCGCGTCCGACGCGCGAGCGCGCCGTGTTCGGCGACGTCGGCGTCATCGAAAAGCTGAAAACCGCGAACGCGAAGCGCTGGCGCGGGTTCGAGGCGCCTTATGCAAACCTCGCCTGCGTCGAGGCGGCGACGCGCCTGCCCTTCGACGAAGGGCTCGCCTTCGAACGCCAGGAATTCATGAAGCTGATGATGGGCAGCCAGTCGGCGGCGCAGCGCCACATCTTTTTCGCCGAACGCCAGGCGGCGAAGATCGACGGCCTGCCCAAGGACACGCAGCTGCGCGACATCAAGAAGGTCGGCATCATCGGCGCCGGCACGATGGGCGGCGGCATCATGATGAATTTCCTGCAAAAGGGCTTTCCCTGCACCATCGTCGAGATGCAGCAGGAAGCACTCGACCGCGGTCTGGGCGTGGTGCGCAAGAATTATGACGCCAGCGCCGCGAAGGGCCGCTTCAAGCCCGAACAGGTCGATCAGATGATGGGGCTCATCACCCCCGCTCTCGAACTCGACGCGCTCGCCGACTGCGATCTCATCATCGAGGCGGTCTACGAGAATATGGACGTCAAGAAGGACATCTTCGGCAAACTCGACAAGATCGCGAAGCCCGGCGCCATCCTGGCGTCGAACACCAGCTACCTCGACGTCAACGAGATTGCGGCGTCGACGAGCCGCCCCGGCGACGTGCTCGGCATGCACTTCTTTTCGCCCGCCAATGTGATGAAGCTGCTCGAAGTGGTGCGCGGCGACAAGACGACATCGGCTGGCACCGCGACCCGAACCGGATCGAGAGCATCCGCGACGCGCTGTGCGCCGAGGGCCGCTGGGGCCAGAAGAAGCAGGCGGGCTTCTATGACTATGACGACAAGCGCAATCCGTCGGAAAGCCCGCGCGTTGCCGAGATCATCGAGGAGTTCCGCCAGAAGGCGGGCATCCAGAAGCGCGAGATCAGCGATCAGGAAATCGTCGAACGCACGCTCTATCCGATGGTCAACGAAGGCGCCCTGATCCTCGCCGAAGGCAAGGCACAGCGCGCCAGCGACATCGATGTGGTGTGGATCTATGGCTATGGCTGGCCGGTCTATCGCGGCGGTCCGATGTTCTGGGCGGGCCTTGAAGGCACCGACAAGATCGCCGCGGCGCTGGAAAAGCACGGCTTTACCGTGGCACCGCTGCTCGCCGAGAAGGCCGCGGCGAAAGCGGGCTTCTAAGCCAGCACGAAACGAAGCAAGGGCCGCCTGTCCCCGCTTGGGTCAGGCGGCCCTTCTTTTGTCAAAATCACGGCGACCGCCCGCAAAAACAGCAGCGATTCAGGGTTAAGATCATGGCGGCATCGGCCGTTAGGGCAGAGCATGAATGCCATGTCCTTCGCCCTCGCCCTGCTCGTCGCCGCGGGCGCACCGACGGCGGCGCAAGCCCCGCCGCCGCAGGCAAGCGCCGTGGGCATCGCCCGCGCGCGCATAGTGGCCCCGGCCGAGGTGCGGCGGGTGAACGGCCGGCTGGAAGTGCGCGCCGGCGACCGCAAAGCGCCCACGCAAGTGCATCGCACCAAAAGGCTCGATGGCGGCGAGACGGCGGATTTTTATTGAAATGGTGCCGGACCGCGGTGGGTCCGGTTACGACCAGTTGCGGACATTGGGTGTCGAGCTAGTATCGACAGATGAACGAGAAACACGAACAGCTCTTCGACCGGGCTGAAAAAATCCTTGATGGTAAAGCGAACGGCTTTGGCATACCGATCCTATATACTCTCGCGCATCGTCGCTACGCCCCCTCCATGTTGAGCTTAGCAGCCCGGATGACAGAGGAGGGCACACGCGCGGAACTTGGACGGCCTAATGATCCCAACAGCCCCATCGGCCTAATGCTCCGAGCATATCGACAAGGTGAGACAAATGCTGCGCAGAACCTTGCGCTCTCACTATTCTATGTCGGCGATCTTGCGGGTTACCGACATTGGCTACGACGTGCGGCACGAAGAGGTGATGACGACGCGGCGCAGGAACTAGGCAGATTTGAGCTTCGTCAACCTTGGCCCCTAGCCCGGAAGATAAATCGGAAGCGTCCCTTTAGAAGGGATGGCAGCTAACCACCCCAAAGCAGACGACCTCGGCCACGGTTCTCAGGCTCAATGGTAACAAGACCTTCAGAACGCGCCATTCTTCCTCTGTGAGATCGCCCATGCTCAAGCCTGCCTCCCAAAAAGCAGCCTTGAATCAATGCTCATTGCCTGCGTCAACAGCATCGCTTGACTGCGGCTCAAAGCCGCAGTCAATACCATGCCCGCATGCGCTACTATTTCCTCACAATGATATTTGGCCTCACGACCGCTTGCAGTAGTGCTTCGAGCCAGCCTCTGCCGCCTATTGCCGATAAACTTCCTGCTGACGTTCGCGTTGCCCAGAAGGTCTTCGATCAGCGAGTGAAATCCGCATATCCCGTAGGCTCGGCCGAGAAAATCGTTATCGCAGAGCTACAGAAAAACGGATTTGAGATCAGCCCGCTGGGTCCCGATGGCTATCGCTCGGCTGATATCCAACGGGGGAATACGATCTGCACGACAATATGGTCGGTGCGCTGGAAAGCTGAAGCCAACTCTATCACGGAAGCATTCGGCGTGTTTGGTCACCGATGCCCTTGAGACCGCAATTTGTCCACGCCGCCTAACCTTCTCGACCACCGAGGGTCAGCCGCGATGGTATCTGGTGGACTGTCGCAACGGCCCGCAACGCTGGTTCACCGTTCGCGAAGGCGACCTCCATATTGGCGATAGAACCGAGCCTTTGACCTAACGTCCGCCTTCCACCCCAAAACCGCCGTTCGCCGTCGATCCGGGTTGCATGGCCGGAATCGACCCCAAACCGTCACGGGCGGCGTTGCGGCTCAATCCTGCAATGTCTTGATGATCGCGGAAAAATCGTGCCCGCCTTCGTCGGCGGCGACGAACGCTTCATAGAGTTCGCGGGCCTTCGACCCCATCGGCACCTCAGCCTCGACGCTCGCCGCCGCTTCCATCGCGAGGCGGAGGTCCTTGAGCATCAGGGCAGCGGCGAACCCGCCCTTATAATCATTGTCGGCGGGCGTCGTCGGCCCGACGCCGGGGAGCGGCGCATAGCTGGTGAGCGACCAGCATTGCCCCGACGACACGCTGGCGATGTCGAAGAATTTCTGCGGATCGAGCCCGAGCTTCTGCGCGAGCGCAAGCGTTTCGCACGTCGCGATCATCGAGGCGCCGAGCAGCATGTTGTTGCAGATCTTCGCGCCCTGCCCCGCACCCGCGTCGCCGGCGTGGATCACCGCCTTGCCCATTTTCGCGAGGATCGGTTCGGCGCGCGCGAAGCCCTCGTCGGTGCCGCCAACCATGAAGGTCAGCGTGCCCGCATTGGCGGCCGCGATGCCGCCCGAAACCGGTGCATCGACCGCGACGAGGCCCTTCGCCGTCGCCGCCTCGATATTCGCGCGCGCGGTCGCGACGTCGATCGTCGAGCAATCGAGCAGCAAGGTGCCGGGCGCGGCGTTGGGGAAGACGTCGGCCTCATAGACCCCTGCAACATGCTTGCCCGCGGGGAGCATGGTGACGACGGCCTCGGCGCCGGTCACCGCCTCGGCCGCCGATGCGGCGCGCGTGCAGCCGGCTTCGACCGCCCGCGTCAGCGCCTCTTCGCTGAGGTCGAAGGCGCGGACGTCATGGCCCGCCTTCGCAAGGTTCGCGGCCATCCCGCCGCCCATATTGCCGAGTCCGATAAAGGCGATTTTCATAACTCTCTCCACAAACCTCAAAGGCTTGTGTGTCCCCGCGAAGGCGGGGATCCATCATCCGGCAGTTTGAAATTGCGCCGTCCGATGATGGGCCCCCGCCTTCGCGGGGGCACACAGCTTTTCACTCAAAAAATGGACTACATTCGAGACGATCACCGCCCCTTCCACACGCCTTCGCGCTTTTCGATGAAGGCGGCCATGCCTTCGGCCTTGTCCTCGGTCGCGGCGAGGATCTGGAACAGGCGGCGTTCGTAGAGAAGGCCCTGGTCGAGCGTCGTTTCGAACGCGGCATTGACCATATCCTTGTTCACCATCGCGGCCATCGGCGGCATGCCTGCGATCAGGCTCGCGGTCTTCACCGCTTCGTCGACCAGCGTTTCATGCGCGACCACGCGCGCAACGAGGCCCGAACGCTCGGCTTCGGCGGCATCCATCATCCGGCCGGTCAAGCACATTTCCATCGCCTTCGCCTTGCCGACCGCGCGGGTCAGACGCTGCGACCCGCCCATGCCGGGGGCGACGCCGAGCTTGATTTCGGGCTGGCCGAATTTCGCCTTGTCGCTGGCGATGATGAAGTCGGCCATCATCGCCAGTTCGCAGCCACCGCCCAAGGCAAAACCGTTCACGGCGGCGATCCACGGCTTGCGCACCTTCTTCACGAAGTCGCTCGTCCATTTCGAGAAGAAGTCCTCGAGATAGAAATCGGCGGCGGGCTTGTCGGCCATTTCCTTGATGTCGGCACCCGCGGCAAACGCCTTGTCGCCCGATCCGGTGAGGACGGCGCAGCGCTGGCTGTCATCGGCCTCGAACGCCGCGAAGGCAGCGATCAGGTCGTCAAGCACATCGGAGTTCAGGGCATTGAGCGCCTGCGGGCGGTTGAGCGTGACGAGCGTGACGGCGCCGCGCTGTTCGACGAGGAGGGATTCGTAGGTCATTCGGTATCTCCGGATTTTCGTCATGCCGGACTTGATCCGGCATCCATTCCTCCCACCAAGGCAGAATGGACCCCGGATCAAGTCCGGGGTGACGAGTTTATGGTAGCGGGGTCCATGTCTCATTCTCGGGCAACGGCGCGAAGATCGCGTCGATCCAGTCGTCGGTGACGGCTTCGGGGGTCGGCGGGTCCCATTTCGGGCTGTTGTCCTTGTCGACAATCAGCGCGCGGACGCCCTCGATGAAATCGTGCATCTGCACCACCCGGCTGCCGATCGCATATTCCTGCGTCATCTGCGCGGCGAAGTCGTGCATCTCACCGCCTTCCTTGAGCTGGCGGAGCGCGACCTTGCAGGTTTGCGGCGATTTGCCGTGGAGCGTCGCCAGTTCCTTTTCGGCCCATTCGCCGCCATCGGCTTCGAGCGCGGCAAGAATCTCTTCATAGCTGTCGCTGGCGAACAGGCGGTTGATCCGGTCGATATGCTGAATGATCGCGGCGGGCGGCGCGGTGACCGACAGCTCGCCCAATATGCCGCCGATGCGATCGGGGTGCTGCGCGAGCAGCACGACGAGCTGGTGGCGATGCTCGGCTCGCTCGACGAGCTGGGCACCGTCGGCACCCGGGTCATCCGGGCCAGCAAGGAGGACCTGCTGGCCTCCCTGCGCGACCTGCGCCCGGTGCTGCGCCAGCTCAACGCCGCCGGTGACCACCTCGCCCCGGGTCTCAACCTGCTGATCAGCTTCCCGTTCCCCAAGGAGGCCTCGGAGATCGTCAAGGGCGACTACGCCAACACCTCGATCCGCGCCGACATCAGCCTGGAGAACCTGCTGCCCGGCGGTGGGGTGCTGCCGCCGGTCGAGGTGCCCGATCCCGTCGAGACCGTGGGCCTGGTGCTGCAGTGCCTGGCCTCCGGCAGCCTCACGAGCAAGCCGTGCACGAAGGTCCTCGGCGACCTCGACCTGCTGACGCAGCTGAAGAAGAAGTGCCGGCGACCCGCACACGAGGAGAAGGCGGTGTGCCAGGTGCTCAACCTGCTGCCCGACCTCCCCGGCCTCGAGGACCTCGGGGGCCTCCTGGGAGGTGGCCTCGACGGTCTGCTG